>Ga0265338_10000201_pt1 | contig 112868 bp, 99 predicted proteins | sample 42126metaG_FD_193579 | JGI IMG/M metagenome (GOLD analysis project Ga0265338, IMG submission 193579) | Rhizosphere microbial communities from Carex aquatilis grown in University of Washington, Seatle, WA, United States - 4-21-26 metaG | ecosystem: Host-associated > Plants > Roots > Rhizosphere...
GACGATATAGCCGTTTTCATCGCCGGCCGATGCTGAAACGAGGTCGGCATACCCGCCTGAAAAGTGTGGGTCATAATGACCGCACAACCATCCAAGTGGTGACCCGTCGCCCAGCGCTGCGGACATACAACTCACGAGGCAGCTCAGGGAGGCTGCTACAGCGGTGGATATTCCTCTGCTGGATCATGTTATCATAGGAAGGCGGGGGGCCGATCCGCTGGGGCGAGGTTATTACAGTTTTAGAGAAGCTGGGCTCCTTTGATTGACAAATGATATCACTGATATCACGCTTTTATAATGTCTCAACTCCTCGTACGTGACCTTGAGCCGGCAATAGTGCGAAAGCTGCGAAGCCAAGCGGCCTCACTGGGAATTTCCGTCGAGGAGGCTCACCGCCGGTTGCTTCGCGCAGCCTTATTTGGTGAAACGCCGGGACCAAAAGATAATTTCATCGCATACCTTCAAAGCGTTCCGCCAGGAGAGGACATCGAATTTCCGAGATCCCCGGATCTTCCGCGGCCAGTGGAACTCTGATGCCTTACCTCCTCGACACCTGCATTATTTCGGAGCTCAGAAAACCTGGCATAAATCCCGGCGTGTCAGCTTGGATATCAGGTATCAATGCGAGCGAAGCCTTCTTAAGTGTTCTGACAATCGGCGAGATTCGATCGGGGATAGAACTTCATCGCCGCAACAATCCTACGGGAGCCGGCAATCTCGAACGATGGCTACTCGGTCTGGAAACCCACTACGCCGAGAGAATTATTCCAATAACGGCAAAGGTCGCAGACCGCTGGGGCCGTCTTTGCCCACGCCAGCCCTTACCGGCGGTCGACGGCTTGATAGCGGCCACCGGGCTCGAATATCAGCTCGTTGTCGTAACACGGAATATTACCGATTTTCAGAGGTCGGGCGTGAATACTCTAAATCCATTCTCGGACCCACCACATTGAGTCGGGCCCAAACACTGTGATCACTACCGCGCTCGTCAGGAACTCAACAAAGGAGCTGCTAGCGTTCCTCAAGGATGATGGATTTGCGTACCTTAGCACCGCCAATCAATTCCGAAAGAAGCATCATTCCGGTTATTCTTACATCAATTTGGACGTCGTTACGCACGATCGACGAACCTATGAACTGGCGTTCTATCTCGCGGTACAGGTCACTGATGTTGAAACGAAGAGAAAAGAGCTGACTGGCTCCTCTGGGAAACCTGGACTTTTTGACCGTACAATCTGGTGCTACACAGTGAACATCGGTCCCGGCAGCCCGCATTGGGACTACCCTATTCGCGGCAACTGGCGTTTCACAGCCGAGAAGGGCCTTCTAGACTCAAAGGTTCAAATCGAGTCGTTCACCCGAGACCTTTCCCTTCCCTACATTTCCCGCCACGTGGACCCTGATGAGATACGGAAAACCTTACTTACACAAAAAGGCCACGCGCAGAATTTATATCCCTTTCAGGAAATCCTAACGATTGACCTACTTTACTACGGCGGCGAACAACTGCGAGCCGACGTTGATCGCCTGCGCACCATTTATTCTTCGATGGCCCCTCGATTTCGGAGCGCATTCGAGGACTTCGCAGCATTGGCGCTCAAGGCATAGGAAAAGACCGCGCCCGGAGCCACGTTCTTCAGACTCCGGTTTGTAGAGATAGAGCCTCTTTAGGTAAACAGTGGGTCGAAATGACCCCCACAACCATCCCAGCGGAGATCCATCTCCGAGTGCCGCGGATATACAGCTCACCAAATAGCTTCGCGAGGCTGCGGCCGCGGTCGATATTCCTATGCTGGATCATGTTATCATTGGCCGCCGCGGAGCGGATCCGTTGGGTCGAGGTTACTATAGTTTCAGGGAGGCTGGGCTGCTTTAGAACATTCTTGACCCATTATTCAAATGACATACATAAGACATACAATGCCCTCGATACTCACGGTCCGTCTCACAAAGGAGGAGGAGGGAATTCTCTCCAAGAGGTCCAAACAAGCTGGAATGAAGAAGGCTACCTTCGTGAGAAAGCTGATCCGTCAGGAAGAGATTGTCACCGGTGCCGACTTATTGGCCTGGGCGGAGCGGCATGCCGGAGACCAGCGCCTTCGGATCACGCCACGCAAATGAAACGCTGCCTTCTCGATTCTTCGTTCTTGATCGATTTGCTAAATGAAGTCGTGGCCAATGAGCGTGGCCCGGCTCGTATTTGGATGGAAAGGAATATCCATACTGATCTTTGGGTGTCGCCAGTGACCCATGCCGAGGTGCTAGAAGGGGCCAACGATGCTGATGCCGTTCGCGACGCGCTACGCCCCTTCCGCTGGCAAACGATCGGACGCCAGCATGCGGAGCGGGTTGCCCTAATTCAAAGTCATTCCGCCAACAGAATGGGCGAGAACGACGGTTGGCAGGTGGCCATCGCAGACACCATGGACGCTGTGATCGTCGGCCACGATCCTAAGGCTTTCGATCGCCTAGGTGACCACTACGATGACTATCGCACCCGATGATTGCGTTCGGCGCTGAAGGGACCGTGCCAATTGCGACGAGCGTCTAGGCCTGTTTCAGCCAACTCGAGAACGCGTCGCCAAGAACGTGCTTTGCATTGCATTCGATCAATTCGCCATGGCCAGGAATGATCCTATCAAAATCCAATTCCATTATTCGCCTGAGCGATCCTTGAAAACTCGCCGGGTCTTTTATCATCGCCCGCCAGATGCGGGCGGGTTTCGGCCGTCCACCGATATCTGCCAACTTGCCCATAAGCCATGCAAGCCCGCCTGAGGGCAATGAAACGTTAAAAAAAAGGTCGGCAACGATCAGGGTGCGCGTGGCCCGATGGCAGAAGACATGCTCTTGCACATTCGGCATTCCGTCTACGGCGACCATATCGAATCCGGCAAGTTCCGGCCTTGAAGGCGACAACTCCGTTAGGCGCCACTTTAGATGGTCGCCAGAAACCGCTTTGCCGGCAAGGAAAGCGCTGCCCGGGAAACGGCCGATATAATCCTCATAGAAATTGTCGTGAAAACGGCTAGGAATTATGAACGCCGTCGGCTCGCCTATGCTTCGGAGCTTCGAGACATTTTCATCCGAGCAAGGGAACGGTGAAAATACGGTGACCTGCCCAGCTCTTCCTTGCAAACGGTCAGTCGCCTGCCCGCGGGGATGCCCACCATCTTCATCGGGCTAAAATCCGTCCAGAGCCTATCGGGCACCATATTTATCATGATCCTCGAATAGGCCATTTGCCTGACTGTTGAACAAGAATTCGTGTCACAAACCCGGTAATTATTTAGGTGGTAATGACTCACACAACCACCCCAGCGGAGATCCCTCTCCAAGTGCCGCGGATACCCAGCTCACTAGACAGCTTCGGGAGGTTGCCGCAGCCGTGGATATACCTCTTCTGGATCATGTTATCATTGGTCGACGAGGAGCTGACCCTCTTGGTCGGGGCTACTATGGTTTTAGGGAAGCAGGGCTCCTCTGAGGTCGTGGGCTTGAATTTATCCATATTTATGTTTTTATGGTTCACGTGAAAACAACACTCGAGATTCCTGAACCGCTCTTCAGGCAGCTCAAGATCTCCGCCGCGAAGCAAGGTAAGACTATCCGTGCGGTCGTTAACGAAGCACTCACCGAGAAGCTCAATCGCTCACAGCATGGAATCGAGGACCTTCCCGCCTGGAAGGTTGCCTTCGGAGGCTTGCGTCGGTTGCGCGACGAGACAGCCAAGATCAACCAGGAAGTCGCCGCTGAGTTTTCCCGAGTGAATCCAGAAGAGTGGAAATGATTCTCGACACGAACGCCCTATCGGCGCTCGCAGACGGCGACGAAGGCCTTGCAGAAAAGATGGAGTCGGTATCGGTGCCATCGCTTCCGTCAATCGTGCTAGGAGAGTTTCGGTACGGAATCTTAGGCTCCAGGTTTCACGGTCGGTATGAAGGCTGGCTTCAAAACAACCTCAACGCATTCGCAGTCGTCTCCGTTGATGGCGCAACCGCTGTCCATTACGCCACGATCCGTTTTGGACTAAAAGCCCGAGGGAAACCCATCCCCGAAAATGACATATGGATCGCCGCTCTGGCCCTTCAATACCGACTGCCCGTCCTCAGCAGGGACCAGCATTTCAGCTTCATTCCCGAGATTCGTCACATAACTTGGTGAGGCCTTCGCGTATTCCTAAATAGATCGGGCGTCAGTACGCTCAATCCGTATTCTTGATTGCGCTGAAAACCTAGCGAAGGAGCGAACTCGCCCCGCCCATGCAAAATGTCTTCCTCACTGGGGCCACGGGGACAATAGGAAGTGCTGTGCTTCGAGCGTTCACATCGACAAACGGGTATTTGGTCGATTGCCTCCTGCGGCGTTCAGAGGGCCGCCCGCTGGACGCCTGGTCATGAGCGTCTTCGCAAGACGTTCCGGCTTGCCTCCAGAAGCTCCCTTCCCTTTGGGCTTGGAATTACGATCCGATCGCGGCTTTGGTCGCCGTCGATGAGACCGTCGGCGCACGCATCCTCCCAGATCGAAAGGCGCGGGCATGTGGTTCGCCATGCATCCATGACTTCCGCGTAAGTCCGGGGACGATGTTCCAGCCACTCGAGCAACTGCAGGGTCAGCGCCCTGGCGGGATCGCCTGCCGATTCATTCATGGCCATCATTGGATTCTCCGCAGGCGAAAGGTGCCGCGGTAGAGGCCCGGCGGCGCGTCCGCATCCGCATTGCCAATCAGACCGCCATTGCCGTCGCTAACCCCACGGTACCGCACCTTCAACTTCTGCAGCCCCTTCGGGTCGGTGAACGTGAGCTCCGTTTCTCCGACGGCCAGATCTTCAAGATCGAACGATTCGTCCGCGCGTTCCTTGGCGTGGAAGTTCAAATGGAAATGACCCCGCCATTGTGCACCGGACTGCCGGAGCACCAGCGCCATCTCCACGGGAAGAAGCGGAGCCGGGTACAGCCGCAACTCCCCCTTCCACGTGCCCGCCAGTTGACGCGCCGAGATCGGGCGCCCCGGGGGCCTTTGGGGCAGGTCCGGAGGCGAAGGCGGCAGACCGTGCGGGTATCCCTCATTGCTCTGGAGCTTCTGCCACGTGTCCCACGCCGTCGTTTGGAGGTACAGGGCCTCCTCCGGAGGCAAATTCACCAGCATCGTCGGGTCGGCAAGGTCCGTCTTGCCGCCGGGACCGGGCCCCCTGACGCCGGTTGAAGCCGGCAGGCCAACCGGAGTCCGGCCCAGGATGGCGGCGTAAAAGACGCATGCCGTAAGGTACGTGCCCGCCGTGGACGGATGCGAGCCGTCGCGCATGAAAAGATCCAGGTCGGCCCTGTGCCGGCGAACCTCGTCCCAGGCGATGCCCGCGGGAACAACGACGGCATCGGCGTCCCGCGCCGCCGTGAAGTAGGCATAGTTGAGCGGAGACTGATCGCCGGGGCAGGCCTTCTTCGACCAGGTGAGGTAGAAGAGCGCCCTGGCGCCCGCCCTTCGAATCTCGGCCGCCCACCTCGCGGCGCTGGGCTTGAAAAAGGCGTCACTACTGACCCGTGGTATGCCATTGATCACGAAGGGCGCCCCGAGGTCGCTCTGCTCCTGCACGACAACATAGTCCCATTTGCCCTTGCGCAGGACGCCGAGCGCCTCTCCCGAGTCCAGGTGTTCCTTCAAGGTCCAACCTCCGTGCACCACCATCCTTGTAGAGATCCTCGGCCCGGCGCCACTTCCGGCAAACTTCTCGAGTACAGCCGGCAGGTCATGCACGTAGATGTAGCTGTTGCCAATGAACAGCACGTTTATCGGGTGTGTCTCCGCGCCCGGATCTCCCTCAGCAGAGCCCCGGTACGAACAGACGGCCAGGAATAGTGCCAGGCCGAAGAAATGGCGAAATGCTCCGCGGCGCATCGGGTTTCGTTTGCGCCGGCCGGCCGGGCTGGAGGCCGGAGGCCGGCGCGAGTGGAATAGAGCTTGGAAGCCCTTCCTGGGCAAGCACCGGCTGGGCGGCAGCTGATCCAAAGGCCCCAATCTCGCGGGTTGTCACGACTCCCGCGAACGTCCATTAGGGAACTCCCAGGCAAATGTCTCGAAAGTCCGCCACCCATCCGCCGCGTGAAACACGTTGAACACGCCAGGCCGAGATTCCCCGCGGACGCGTTCGCCGGCACGTCCGCCTACTACGTTCGGTATCGGATCCCCTACCCCGAAAGGCTGCTGAACGACCTTATCAGGCGCTCGGCCGTCACGGGAAAGGGCCGCCTTCTCGACCTGGCGTGCGGGCCCGGGCGCGTGGCCCTGGACCTCGCCTCCTCATTTCACGAGGTGAGGGCGATCGACCTCGAGCCCAAAATGATCGAGGCGGGAAGGCACGAGGCGGAGCGACGGAGGATAAGGAACATCCTGTGGCAGACCGGAAGGGCCGAGGACTTTGAGCCCCCTCCCGGCAGCTTCTCATTGATCACGATCGGGGACGCGTTCCACCGCCTCGACCAGCGCCTCGTGGCCGAGAGGGCCCTTCATTGCCTCGAGGCCGGATGCTGCGTGGCCATCCTGGGAAGCCATAGCATCTTCAGCGAGAGGGAGGCTTGGCAGCGGATTGCCGTGGACGTTGTCCGCCGTTGGACGAAACGCCCCTCCAAGGACGCCGCCGGTTCCGATCCGCGGGGGTCCGCAGAAGGCCCGGATCTCCACGAGCGGGTGATGCGCGAGGCTGGGTTCATCGACGTCGCCAGCCACGTCTTCGTGGAGCCGCAGGAGTGGACGATCGATTCGATTCTCGGCTTCCTGTATTCCACGTCCGTCTCCTCCAAAGCGGTCCTCGGAGGGAGCGCGCAGCAATTCGAGGCCGAACTTACAGCCGCGATGCTCGCGCATGACCCGGCCGGGACCTACCAGGAGAACATTCAATGGGGCTACACCCTCGCGAGGAAGCCGGGCTAGGCACAACACGGGCGCCCACGGTCCGGACTACGACCTCGCCGGACCGACCGCCGGCGGATGCCGGAATTACCGCGGCCAGAGCCACCCGAAGGTGCCCGCCGTAAGCCCCGCGTAGATCAGCCCGTCAATCGTGGACTTGATCGTCGTGCACCATGAGCGGCCGTACCAGATCGACGCCTGCCAGAGAGCGAGGGAATAACCCATGAATGCCGTCGCGCCCGCGAACCGGAACACCTTGAGGTATCCCGCGCCGGCGGGAACCGCGTGGAAGGTGATGTAGGCGGCAAAGAAGCTGACCACGAAGAGGTAGACAAACCAGAGGCCGAGGCTCTTGCCCATGCTGAACGGCCCGTTCGGCATCACGGTCGCCACGATGATCGGCCCCTTGTTCAGCTTTTCCTTGAATTCGGGCGTCCTCATCTCGGCGTTTCCGGAACAGTACGGGGTCATATAGTCGCCCGGCGGTATCGAGAGTGGCCGCAGGGCCTCCACCACCTTCCCCTCTTCCGGCAGCTTTGAGAAGTCGCTCTTGTGCCACCACGGCAGCGCCATGTGGATGACAGAGCTCGCGAGGAACACGAACACGGACGACAACAGGATCGGAAGCCAGAGGGTGTGCACGAATGTCATGGGAATTTCCTAGGGTTTGACGTGACTTGTTGGGGCCGCGCGGCCGCTGGACCAAGGCGGCCAAGAGTGGTAATCCCGCGAGCGGCCGTCAACCCGAAGTCGGGCGATCCAGGGGCCCCGCGCCGCTCGCCTGGGCCTACGGGCCCCTCCATGCACCCCTGTGCGCAGATGATTTGTAAGATATTTTCCTACTATCGCTTATAGAAGATCAGGCTCTGGTCCTGCTCCCCCCTGAATGAGCTAATGTGGCGCTGAACCTGGAGCGTCTTGCCGCCGTCGAGGAGCTTCCAGTTGTCCTTCATCGTCATCTTGGCTCCGGGAGCGCCCCACGAGAAGGTCACGGTGGATTCGATCAGGATCTGGTTGCCCCCGTCCGCGAGCCGCGCGGTCGTGACCCGGGGCGAATTCATGAACTCCGATTTGGACTCCGAGCCGTCGAGCGCCAGCTTCTCGTCGACGACCTGGTCGTCCGCGTATTCGACGACGCGGGTTGTCCTGACATCAAGGCTGTTGCCCTGCTGGGTGACCTCAAGCCGGGCCGGGGCCATGCCCGCACCCATCCTCCCCACCTCGCTCCGGTCCTCGTCGAACACCCACGTCCCGGAGAAGTCGGCGGGCGCGAGCTCAAAATGCAGGGGCGGCAGTCCGCACGCCTTCCGGTAGGGCTCCATCACGCTCCAGTATGCGGGATCCTCGAGGTTCAGCACCCGCGGGTCGTGCATGAGCGCGCTGTAGTCCTTCTTCGTCGTGTTCCGGACCATCCCTGACCATGTCATGTAGTAAGCCCACCGGGGCTGCTTGCTCAGGATCTCGGGCTTCGGCGGGTTGCCGACCTCGGCCAGGACCATGGGCTTGCCCTGGGAAAGCGAAGCCAGGCTGTCATAGTAGGACTGGGCAAAATCGTTTCCGTAGATGTCCATCGCCAGCACGTCGACATATTCAATGCCTGGAAAATAGCTCGCATGCTCCATGCCCGGCTTGTTGGGGCGGTCCATGCTCCAGACCCAGATGAGGCTGTTGAGGTGGTGGTGGTTCACCATCCGGTCGAACAGCTGCCGGTACAGCGCCGCAGTGCTGTATGGGCCCGTGCGGCCTCCCCACCAGAACCAGTCGCCGTTCATCTCGTGGTAGGGCCTCCAGAGGACCGGGACGTGGGCGTCCTGGAGCTGCTTCAGGAACACCGCCACCGCGTCGACCTGCGCGCACCAGTGCTCGTAGAGCGCCGTGCCTGGCGTCAGCAGGTCCTTGAACTGCTCGTCGGTCAGCTTGCCCTGGACGCTCTTGAGAGCCTTCGGGTCGGCGCCCGCAAGCGGCCTGAAGGTGACCGGCTCGTCGGCGGTGGGCGGGACCGCGTGCCAGCACAGGGCCACCAGCGAGCCCATCTGGTGTTGGCGAATCGCCTCCTTTACGATATCCGGGCGCGCCAGATACGAGTCGGTGTCGCCCGCCTTGGCGAAGCCAAAGTCCTTCCCGAATATCACCGGCGTCTTTCCGATGTACTTTGAGGCAAACTCGGAGTTCCTCGCCCCGACCGCCGGGTAATTGTGCTGCCCGGTCAGGATGTATTTGCCGGAAATATCGTAGAGCACCTGCAGGAGCGCCGCCGCCTCGGGCGAAGCCCCGGGGGTCACCGGCTTGGCCGCCACGCCGTCTCCCAGGGCCGCCGGCATGCCTATCGCGGCGGGAATCAGGGCAAGGCGCAGAATTCTGGGGATGAGATTCATCGTACTATAAGCTATCCACGAAAAACCTGTGTCAACCGGAACATGGGGCGGTAATCAGGGTTGATCCTGACACGCGGCAGCGCCGACCACCGGCCGGTGGAGGTCGGTGCTGCGCCGGCTTGCAAGGCAGCAGTTCGGTTGCGCTGGAAAGGCGATAGGAACCAAGGCGACCTCACACCGATCCGATGCGGGACGTAGTTGAAGACCCCATAAACAGGGGACCGGCGTTCGTGCTACCTTGCGCGCACTTACCACCTCGATCGCGCACTCGCCTGCCAAGCCATCGACGCCCGTCGTGACGGCAGAACACCGGACCACCTTCACCGGATCGGGTCGGCTCGTTGGCCGCGCCTCCCAAGAACCACCTGCACCATGAAGAAACTCAACGCCTGGAAACTATCCGCCCTAATAATCTCCTGCTCAGGCCTTGGCCTGCATGCCCAGGAACTGACCGTTCTCGGAGGCGTGGCGACTTCCGGAAACTTCCAAAAGTCGGCGGGCGCCTGGGAGGTCGACTACCGGCAGGACTTGTACAAGTACTTCGACGCCTCGACCTCCTACATCAACGAGGGCCATTTCCCGGGCCACCGGCGCGACGGCTCGGCGTGGGAGGGCTGGACAAACCTCCCCTTCTGGAACGACCACATCGCGCTTTCCGTGGGAGCAGGCGTCTACTACTACTACGACACCCAATTCCTTCCGTCGGGAGGGTCCGCCGACATTCACGGAACAGCGCCGATCTTCAGCTTCACGGCCACCGGCTACCTGTCCGACCGTTGGTACTACCGGTTCATGATAAACCGGATCAATCCAGCGGCCGACATAAAGGACACGACCGTCGAGATGGGCGTCGGATATTGGTTCGGTCCGCATGGGCGGCCCGTTGGCAAGGAGCCCAATGTGAGCGCGCCTGACAAGGCGTTCGTCACGGAGCCGCAACTCACCATCTTCGGCGGGCAGAGCATTGTTAACACGTTCTTCAGCGACAAGGCATGGGCGGGCGCGGCGGAATACCGCCAGGGTCTCATTCCCCACCTTGATCTGTCTTCAACGTACATCTACGAGGGCGACCCGAAGACGGTGCGCCGAAGCGGCGTCGCCGTTCAGTTGTGGCCCGTCAACACATTCTTCGACGACAACACGTCGGTTGGAATCGGCGTCGGCCCCTATTTCTACGTCGACCGAAAGCACCCTGATACCACCACCCGAACCAGCCCGGCCGCCATTGCCCCGCTGGTCTCCTTCACGATAGCCAGGCATCTTTCGAACCACTGGGTCGCCCGCATGGTCTGGGACCGGGTCACGAGCTCCTATAACCGTGATTCGGACATATTCCTAGTCGGCCTCGGATACAGCTGGCGGTAGCAGCCGGCCGGCCCGGAGCCTCCCCGCGGAGCGCCATCCAAAGGCAACGGCCCAGCTCCGCTTTCGACCCCGTCCGAACCTCGCCTATTTCTCGAGCCAGATCCTGTTGTACTCGTGGAATCCCACGACGGTGGTCGACCACCCGTGCACGGCCGGGCTTATCGCGTACACCTGCGGCTGGTAGTAGATGGGAATGAGCGGGGCCTCTCCCAGCATGATGGCCTCAGCCTTCTGGAACAGCTCGAGGCGCCGCGCGTTGTCAGCCGTGCCCGACGCCTCGGCGACCAGCCGGTCAAACTCCGCGTTGCTCCACCCCGCCCAGTTGTTGCCGCCGCCGGTGATCATGGTCCCGAGGAAGGTGAGCGGGTCCGGGTAGTCGGCAGTCCAGCCTGAGAACGAGACCGCGTAATTGCGGTCCTGCTGGTTTTGGAAAAGCGTCTTCTGCTCAATCTGGGCGATCGTGATGTGGACCCCCAGCTCCTTCAGCCACATGGCCTGTATCGCCTCAAGCATGTGAAGCGGCACCTCGGTCTGGTAGCACTGCACCTCGATCGAGGGAAGGTTCCTGCCGCCTGGGTAGCCCGCCTCGGCCAGGAGACGGCGCGCCACGTCGAAATCGTCCGAAACCTGGGTGCGCGACGTGTAGCCCCCGCAGCTTGGCGGCGTCAGGGATCGGGCCGGCGGGTAGAGGCCCCTCGTCACGTCTCGCGAGAGCGCCTCCCGGTCCACCGCGTGGGACAGCGCGAGGCGGAGCTTTGCGTTGTCGAAGGGAGGCCGGTTGACGTTGATGAAGAGGTAGAAGGTGCTCAGGACGCGATCGACGCGACAATCGACCGGCCTGTGGGAGCGGTACGTGTCCACCTTCGACATGGGGATGGCGTAGGTCGCGTGGAGCTGCCCCGACCGGTAGTTCAGGTCCTCCACGTCGGGCCTCTCGATCGGATAGAACTCGATCCGGTTGAGACGGGTGGCGGCGGCGTCCCAGTAGAGCGGGTTCTTCACGACGGCGACCCGGGCGTTGGGGACCCACTCGGCCAGCGTGAAGGCACCGTTTCCGACCAGGTTGCCCGGCCGCGTCCACGCGGTGCCCTTCTCGTCCATCCGGCCGAACTTTTCGATGACCGGGCGGTGCACCGGCAGCCACGTGGTGTGCGAGGCGATGGCCGGCAGGTACGGTGCCGGCCTCTCGAGAGTTATCTGGAGCGTGGTCGCATCCAGGGCCTTGGCGCCGACCAGCGAAAAATCCGTGATCCTTCCCGAATTGAAGGCCTCGGCATTCCTTATCGGCCAGAGCATGTAGCAGTAGATCGCGGCGAATGAGGGCGTGAGGATCCGCTGGAACGAGTAGACAAAGTCCTCCGCCGTGACCGGATCCCCGTTGGACCAGCGCGCGTTCCGCCGCAGATGAAAAGTGTACACCATGGCGTCGGCCGAGACGTCCCACCTTTCAGCCAGGTCGGGCTCGGCGAGCGAGGTCTTCGCGTTGAGCTTCGTGAGCCCCTCGAAGAGCGCGTAGGCGATGTTCGAGTCCGTGAACGCGACAATCACCTGGGGGTCGAGATCCGCCGGGTCCGCGCCGTTGCCCACGAGCAAGGTCTGGGTCCGGATGCCCGACTCAACCGGCGTCTCCCGCCTCGCACATCCGAAGAGTGCGGCAGCGGCGCAGCAAGCGATGGGCGCGAGGACGGACCCTCGGAGGGCGTTCATCGGGGGACGGCGCAACCCGGATCAGGCTGCGCGGCAGCCCCGCCTGCCAGTGATCTCAGGCCGGGAGCCATCAATCCTCTATAACGTCAAAGACGTTGCCGAAGGGATCCCGGAAATAGAGCGAGCTGCCGCGGTCGACCACGATCTGGCACCGCGCCCCCATTAGGAGGCGCTTGGCCTTGGCGATGCTCTTCACGCTGAACGAGGGAGTTGGCGGCTGGGCTTTCCGGGACCTGTTCAAATAGAGCAGGAATTGGCCCGTATCGTACTCGAGGCAGGTCCCGGTCTTGCTCTTGAGCTTGAACCCGAGGACGTCCGAGTAAAACCGCTCCGCCTTCGCGAGGCTCGTCAGGTGGATGGCGATGCAGTTGTTCGACCGAAACTTCATCTCTTCCGGCCCGGGCGCCTAGGCGTGCACCGGCAGCACGAACAGCAGGACCGCCAGCAGGTGGCACGTGCTCCCGCCCAGCACAAACGCGTTCCTGAATGCATAGTGATAGCGGAGGCGCCTGAGCGGGGCCAGCATCGCGCCAGCCATGTAGCAGAACCCGCCAGCCAGCAGGAGCCAGACGCCGCCGTGCGGCACGGCTACAAACAGCGGCTTTATCGCCACCACGATGATCCAACCGACGAACAGGGCCGCCAGGGTCGACGTCACGCGGTAGCGGTTCCCGACTATGAACTGGAACAGGATGCCCGCCGCGCACAGCCCCCAAACGATGCCGAAAAGGGTCCAACCCCACGGTCCCCTCATGCTCACGAGAAGGAACGGCGTGTAGGTCCCCGCGATGAGGAGAAACGCCGAAGCCCGGCCGAGCTTCAGGATGAGCCTCCTTCCCCGCTCCGAGTCCCACGCGTGGTAGAGCATCCAGATCGAGTACAGCAGGAGCAGCGCCGCCCCGAAGACGCTGAAGCTGACGATGTGCCAGGCGTCTCCGTAGAGGCTCGACGAGACGACGAGCAGTGCGAAAGCGACGATGCTGACCGCCAGACCCAGCCCATGGGTCACCCAGTTCGCAATCCGCTCCCCCCTCGTGGATCCGTGATCAACCGCTGGGTCGGGCAACTTCTCGCTGGATCCTGCGCGGTGATGCGCCACGGATTCCTCGGCGGCGCGGTCGAGCATGCGGATCAGCCAGACCGGCCTCGGGCTCTTGAACTCCTCTGGGGTCCATTCGTCGCCGTCGGCATAGATGCTCCTCGGCATCAGGCAGGTCCCGAACGCCCAGTCGGCGAGCGGCAGGCAGAAGAACCCGGAAATGGACTCGTTGCAGTCGATGACCGCGTGGTGGCGCAGGTGGAAGCTGTAGGCTGCGCGCCAGAAGGCCCCCCAACGCGGATTCGTGATCAGGGGCTCCCACCGGTCGAGCGACCAGTGCTCTATGGCGTGCACGAGCTCGTAGATCGTGAGCGACGAGGCCAGGGCCGCGAAGCCCGAGAAGAACCACGGGAAGGACGGAAGGCCCCACTGGAGGAGCGAGAGCAGCGGCGCGATGATGACAGCAAACGTCACGAGCGTGTACCAGGGAAAGAACGACGCCTCATTCTGGTCGTCTTCCAGGATCGGGTACTTGTTCTCGATGAACATAAGGCCCCTGCCGTCCCGGGTCGCCTTTCGCGCGATGCGGGTGAGGGCGTGGTGCAGGGTGTGCTGGCGGTAGAATCGCCTCAGGAGGGGGATCGCCGGCTTGTGAAGGACATAGCGGTGAAAGACGTACTCGATGAAGCAGTTGACGAGGCTCAGCGCAAAGAACGCCGCCACCCCGTTCCAGACGGGCGCCAGAATCTGCGCCTCCCAAACCGAGGGAACGAGGAGCCGAAGGGCTCCGAGCAGGACCGCAAGCGAGCCAACCACCGTGAAGATGAACAGCGGAAGCGAAAAGGGCGGCTTCTCGTGCGCCTCTGATGGGATGTTGTTTTCCATTAAAATTAAATGAGCCTTCCCTAGGGAAGGCTGCGACACTCGGACGCCTATTGCAAGCTGGTGGACCCTACTGGACTCGAACCAGCGACCTTTTCCATGTCAAGGAAACGCTCTAACCAACTGAGCTAAGGGTCCGCACCAACGGGTTGGAAATTAAGCAGGATAGGCGCCGTTTACGGCAAGGAAAATTCCGCGCGTGCCTCCGCCACGTCCATTGCGATCTGGGAGCGAAGCTCCTCTATCCCCCCGAACTTCCTCTCGGGGCGAAGGAACCGAACCCACTCCACGGCAACCGGATCCCCGGCTCCGTAAGGGCAGGTCACGAGCATGTGGATCTCAAGACGCGGCTCCTGGGCCTCTTCCACGGTCGGCCGCAGCCCGTAGTTGGCGACGGACGGGAGCCAGCCGTAGGACTTGGCCCCGCTCACACGGACGGCGTACACGCCGTAGAGCGGCCTCAGGTCGGGAGACCAGCCAAGGTTGAGCGTCGGAAACCCTATCTTCCTGCCGAGGTGCTTCCCGTGCACCACCGTCCCGGAGGCCGTGTAGACGTAGCCAAGGAGCGCGGCGGCGCCCTTCATGTCGCCCCTCTTGATCAGGTCGCGGATCCTCGTGCTGCTGATCGGCTCCCCGTCGAGGTTCACGCGCGGCGCGCTGAACACCGTGATCCCGTGCCTGCGGCCCTCCGCGACCAGCATCGCAACGTCGCCCCTGCGGCCCCGCCCGAACCGGAAATTCTCCCCCACGTAGATGCCGGAGAGCCTGGGGAGGTGCCGCTTTATGAACGGAATGAACTCCTCGGCTGAGATCGCGGCAAAGTCGCGCGTGAAGGTCTGCACGACAACGGCGTCAACGCCCAGCGTCCCGAGCCTCTCGACCTTGGCGGGCAGGTCGAGGATCATCCGGGTCGGGTTCTCGGGGTTAAGGAGGACGCTCGGATGCGGGGAGAACGTGAGGACGACGGAGACGCCGCCGCTGTGGCGGGCCGACTGCACCGCCGCCTCGATGACGGCGCGGTGCCCCAGGTGAACACCGTCGAAGATCCCGATGGCGACGTGAAGCGGGCGGCCCGGGAGCGCCACGCGGTCAAGGCCGTCAAACTGCGCCAGCAGGCTCATAGGGCGACGCTGGGAACCGCCTGGCTGACCGGAATGAGCCTCTTCTCTATCTCGGGGATCGAGAGGCGCTCGATCTCCTCCATGGTGAGCGCCTGTGAAACATTCAGCTTGTCGGTCGCCGTCCTGCGAAGCGCGCAAAGGTGCGCCCCGCAGCCCAGCTTGTTCCCGAGGTCGTTCGCCAGGGTCCGCACGTAGGTTCCCTTCGTGCAGCGCAGCCGGAAGTCGATCCGCGGCGACTCAAAGCGGAGCAGGTCCCACGACATCACCCGGATGAACCGGGGTTCGCGCTCGACGTCCTCGCCCCTGCGCGCCCGCTTGTACAGCGGCACGCCATCGATCTTGATGGCCGAGAACATCGGAGGCGTCTGATACTGGTCCCCGAGGAAGCCCTGCATCGCGGCGCGGACCTCGTCTTCGGTGAGGGCGGGCACGGGCCTCGTCTCCATCGTCTGGCCGTCGGCGTCCTGCGAGTCCGTGGTCTTCCCGAGCTCGATCGTCCCCTCGTACTCCTTGTCGAGGCTTATGATGTACTGCGAGACCCGCGTCGCCCTGCCGACCAGCACGACAAGCAGTCCCGTCGCCATCGGATCCAGCGTCCCCGCGTGGCCGATCTTCCTCATCCGCAGCTTTCCGCGAAGGCGAGCGATGACGTCGTGCGAGGTGTGATCGCGGGGCTTGTCGACCAGCAGCACGCCGTCCAGTTCCTTTTGGAGTCCCATCATGGACGGCTATGCCCCCGGCTTGGCACGCTTCTCGTCGACGGTCCGAAGGCGCCCCCGAAGGGTCTCGAGCAGTCGCTCCCTGAAGTCACCGGCACCCTTCTTGAGATTGAGTCCCGCGGCGCAGGCGTGGCCGCCGCCGCCGAAATGGGCGGCGGCGAGGTCGAGCCGGCACAGCGGGTCCTTGGCGCGGAGGCTGGCCTTCACTCCCCCGTCGGGCCTTTCCTCGATCAGGACACCGACATCGACGCCGTCGATGCTGCGCGCGAAGTCGACCAGGCCCTCCGTGTCCTCCGCCGTCGTGCCCGTGGCCTCGAATACGCCCAACGGCAGCGTTCCGATGCAGACGCGCCCGTCGCATTCCATCGAAAGCGACGCCAGGAACTTCTGGAGAAGCCGGAGCTTTCCCGACGACTCGCGCTCGTAGAGCTCGTAGCCCGCCTCCGGGGGCGAGGCGCCCCGCGCAACCAGCTCGCCCGCGAGGACAAACGTGCGCTGCGACGTCGAATTGAAGCGGAACTGGCCCGTGTCGGTGACGATGCCGGCAAAGAGCGCGGTCGCGGTGCAGGCGTCGATGGCGATCCCCTCGTCAAGGAGAAGCCCGGCCAGTATCTCGCACGACGCGGCCGAGCCGCTGTCGACGACGTTCGCCGCGGCGAAGCCGCTGTTCGAGAGGTGGTGGTCGATGTTGCCCGCAGGGCTTGGAAACCTCTGCCTGATGCGCTCACCCGCCCGCGCATGGTCGGCGCAATCCACAAAGACCGCGAGCGTGTCCGTTGGGAGCAGGAGCGCCTCGTCGGTGCCAACGAACGTCATGCCCCGAGCCGCGAACGCCAGGCGACGCGGAACCGGATCCGGATTCACGCATACCGAGGGAGAACCCCTGGCGGTCAGTACGCGCGCGAGCGCCACCTGCGAGCCGATGCAATCGCCGTCGGGCCTGGCATGGCCGATTACCGCGACGGACCGGCCCGCGACCGTGCTGAGCAGCCCCTTGAACGCCTCGGAAAGCTCAGGAAAGAATCTTCCCATGGCTTGGGTCGGCGGACGGTTCGGCGGGCAGCTGGTGCTCAATCTCGTCGAGGGCCTTAAGGACGCGGGCCACCTTGTCGGCCGATTTGTCGAGCACGTAGGTGAAGTGCGGAAGGAACTTGAGGACGATGCGCTTCGACAGCTCCTCGCGGATCTCCGGGGCCTTCCTCTGCAGCCATCGGAATCGGTCGGCAACGGTCGCCTCGTCCCCCACGATGGCCGCGAAAACGCGGCCGTCGCGCAGGTCGGGAGCCACCCTCACCTCGGATATCGTGATGGCGACCGCCTCGGAGGCGTGGCGTTGGCGCAGGATGTCGCTGATCTCACGCTGGACGAGCTCGTTGATTCTGACGATTCGGTTGGACACGGACGTGTGCCAGGTGGCTGTCGCGTCAAAGCGATGCCCTGACCTTCTGGGTGTCGTAGCACTCGATGACGTCGCCGACCTGGTAGCCGTTGAAGTCGTCCAGCTTGACGCCGCACTCCAGGCCGGCGCGGACCTCGTTTGCGTCGTCCTTGAAGCGCTTGAGCGTTCCGATCTTGCCCTCGTGCACGATCTCGCGCCCGCGCCGTAGGCGCGCAGCGGCGCCGCGATTCACCTTGCCCTCGGTCACGAGGCACCCCGCCACGAATCCCTTTGCCAGCGGGAATGTCGCACGAACCTCGGCCGCACCGAGCTTGACCTCCTTGATGTCCGGGTCGAGCAGGTCCGCCATCATCTCGCGGGCCTTGTCGCCCAGCTCGTAGATGATCTCGAAGGTCTCGATCCGCACGCCGTTGTGCTTTGCCAGCGGCGTCACCCCGTTCTCCAGCTTGGTGCTGAATCCAAGGATGGTGGCGCCCGCGGCGGCGGCCATGATCACGTCGTTCTTGGTGACGAGGCCCACCTCCGCCGAGACGATCTCAAGGGACACCTTGGCGCTCTTGATCCCCTCGAGGAGCTGCCTGACGGCCTCCGCCGAGCCGTACACGTCGGCCTTGACGATGACCTTGAGCACCTTCTGCTGTGTCGCCGCAATGTTGGCGAACAGGTTCTCGACGGAAACGTCCTTCTGGGCCGAGTCGACGGTCGTGACCGCCTTCTTGAGGCGCTGCGCCTCCTCGTCGGCCAGGTTCTCGGCCTCCCTCGCGTTCTTCGCGACCCTGAACGGGGCGCCGCTGTCGGGAGTGCCCGACCAGCCTATGACGCGCACGGGGGCCGACGGAGGCGCCTCCTTGATGGGGCGGCCCTGGTCGTCGAACATGGCCCGCACCTTGGCCCAATGGGAACCGCAGACGATCGCGTCGCCCGTCCTGAGAGTGCCCTTCTGTACAATCACCGTGGACAGGGGGCCGCGGCCAACGTCCACCTGGGATTCTATGACGACCCCGGAGGCCTCCGCCTTCGGGTTCGCCTTCAGCTCAAGCACATCCGCCTGAAGCAGGATCATCTCGAGGAGGTCGTTGATTCCCGTCCCCTTCACCGCCGAAACCGGCACCGTGATCGTCTCGCCGCCCCAATCCTCCGGCACGATCCCCCGCTGCTGCATCTGCGCCTTCACCTGGTCCAGGTTTGCGCCCTTCACGTCCATCTTGTTGACGGCGACGATCTGAACCACCTTGGCGTTGCGGGCGTGCTCAAGGGCCTCGTCCGTCTGGGGCATGAAGCCGTCGTCGGCAGCCACGACAAGGACCGCGATGTCGGTTACCGAGGCGCCGCGCGCCCTCATCTTGTTGAATGCGGCGTGGCCCGGTGTGTCGAGAAAGGTGATCTTCCTGCCGTTGTGCTCGACCTGGTAGGCACCGATGTGCTGGGTGATCCCTCCGGCCTCCCCGTCCGCGACATGCGCCTTGCGGATCGCGTCGAGCAGCGTGGTCTTGCCGTGGTCTACGTGGCCGAGGATAACCACGACGGGCGGCCTCGTCTCCATGTCCTTCGACTCATCGGCCACGGGCTTCACCTTGTCCTTGCCCTTCGCCTGCTGCTGCGTCGTCGCATCGCCGCGGTGCTTGATGTCGAGCACGAACCCGTATTTCTCCGCGACCTTCTGCGCAACGGCCTCGTCGATCGTCGAATTCATCGACGCGAATCCCCCGATTTGGTTCAGCTCCGAAATCAGCTTGAACGGCTTCAGGCTGAGTGCCACGGCGAAGTCCCGCACGATTACGGGCGGCTTTAGGTGGATGATCTTGACGTCGCCCTGGACTGTGACGACCGGGGGGGTCGACGGAGCGATTTGCGGGAGCGGGCGCGGGAAGCTCGGTGCGCGCACCGGCAGCGGGGGCGGTCCCGCTGCGGGCCTCGGCGGCTCGGGAGCGGGCGCGGAGGCGGCGGGCCTCGGCGCGGGGCCAGGCGCCGGCATAGGGGACTTGGCCGCCGGCACCTGGGCCGGCGAAGTGGGCGCCGAACGCGGCGCGGCGACCGGACGCGGCGGAGGCGGAGCCGGAGGCGAGGGCGCCCTCATGGCGGGGGCGGGCGCGCGGGCGGGCGCCGCAACCTTAGCGACGGCTTCGCGCTCGCGGGCGACGTCCTGCGCCGTCTTGACGAAGATCCCGACGGGGCTGCGATGATGAACCTCGGCCGAGGGCGCGGCGGCGGCGGGCGACGGCGCGGCGGGCGCCGCTGCAGGCGCAGGCGCCGCCTTGGACGCAAACTCCTTCTCGATCTCCTCGATGTAGATCTTGCTCACCGTGCTGGACACGGACTTCGTATCCGCCGCGACGTAGCCGCGCTGCTTAAGCAGGGCCAGCATGTCGCGGCCCTCCATGTTGTGCTTCTTGGCCAGTTCGTGGATACGGGTGCTCATTCTGCGGGACTCGGACTCCTCAGGATGTGACGCGCTGGATCACGTCCTGCGCCTCCTCGGCGGTGAATCCCGCGCTCACGAGGTCGTCTGCGACGACGCCCTCGAACGCCGCGGGAGAATTGATGCCCATGTCGACCAGGCGACCCGCAATCGCGGGATCGAGGCCGAGCGACTTCACCAGGGCGTTCACCGCGTTGCCGCGCGGGTCGTCACCCTCGGCCTTGAACTCCTCGATGTCGATGCGCCAGCCGATAAGCCGCGACGTCAGGCGCGCGTTCTGTCCCTTGCGGCCGATGGCGATCGCGAGGTCGTCGGTGGCGACCTTCAGAAGGATCCGCCGGTTGCGCTCGTCGATGATGATCTCGCGCGGCATCGCGGGCTTCAGGGCCTCGATGACCATTTCGCGCGGGTCCGCAAAATACTTGATGATGTCGATCTTCTCGCCGCCCAGCTCGCGCACGATCGTCTTCACGCGGGCGCCGCGGGCCCCGACGCACGCGCCGACGGGATCCACCTTGGGGTCCTTTGAGGACACGGCGATCTTCGTCCGGTAGCTCGGCTCGCGGGCGAAGGCCTCGATCTTGACGGTGCCGTCCGCGATCTCGGTGACCTCGAGCTCGAAGAGTCTCCTGACAAACTTCGGGCTCGCGCGCGTCAGGATGATCTCCGGCCCGCGCGGCGTGTTCTCGATCTCGAGCAGCAGGCAGCGGATGCGGTCGCCCGGCTGGTACTCCTCCATGGGGACCTGCTCCTTTGCGGGCATGACCGCCTCGGCCTTGCCAATGTCGATGTAGATGTCGTTGCGCTCCCGGCGGCGCACGGTCCCGGTCACGATGTTCCCGACCTGATCCTTGAAGTCGTCGTAAATGCGGTCCTTCTCAAACTGCCTGAGCCGCTGCATGACGGCCTGGCGGGCCGTCTGGGCGGCAATGCGCCCCAAGGTGGAGGGATCGATCTCCCTCTCGATGAACTCGCCGATCACGGCGCCAGGCTTGGAGGCCTGGGCCTTCTCGACGTGAATCTCCGTCTTCGGGTTGCTTACCGAGTCAACGACCTTCATCAGGGCCCACGCATGGAGCTGGCCATTCTTGGGGTTGATATCAATCTTGAGTTCTTGACCGGAGTTAACCCCTTTCTGCGCAGCGGTCTTAAGCGCATTCGCAATCGTCGCGATCATGTCCGCGCGTGGAATGCCCTTCTCCTTCTCCATGTACTCAAGGACTGAAAGAATCTCGCTGCTCATAGGTGGGAATTGTGGAAAAAAAAAGCGGGCCCCAGGGCCCACTTTAAACTAAAAGTGGTGTGATAAAGAACCTTTAGGATACCCCTCGGGTTGAAATCTTGTCAAGCCTACCTCCGGCCCGGTGGCCTCATAGCGGGACTTCTTGTGGCTCAAGGGCTCGCGCGCCTCCCGCAGCCCCACACCGGAGTCGGTCCGATCGCTCTTGGATATTGGCGGAGGAGGAGGGATTCGAACCCCCGGTGAGCTTACGCCCACGTCTGATTTCAAGTCAGGTGCCTTAAACCAACTCAGCCACTCCTCCGAATAACGGGCTTAGGCTGCCCGGCGCCCTTACAAGGTCAACCGCGGACAGTTTCGGCCGATAAGGAGGGTATCGGTAAGTACGTAATCCCCGCACTGGCAGCAGGGCGGCGAAAGGGAGAATCTATGTTCACAGCATCACCGGACACATCCTCCATCCCCAACGCAAAGCAGCTGCGCTACGCAGTGCATTCCACCCCCTCATCTCCCAACGCGGATAAGGGCCAAGCCGGCTCCGCCTCCTGCGTTCTCGAGCGTCGCGGCCCGGGGCGCGTTCTGGTGATCGAGGACGACATGGCGATCAGGATCGTTTTCTCGCGGGCGCTGGCGCGGCTCGGATTCACGGCCACACTCGCGGGCGACGGTGCCGAGGCCCTGTCGCAATTCAGGGCCGATCCGAGCCAGTACGTGCTGGCGCTCCTCGATTTCAAGCTCCCGGGAATGAGCCCCGAGGATATCCTTCGCGGGATTCGCAGCGAGAGGCCCGGCCTTCCCGTGATCCTCATGAGCGGCTACGACAGGGACGAGGCGATGAACCGGTTGAACGGCATGGAGATCACCTGCTTCCTCCACAAGCCGTTCACGACGGACTCCCTCGCCCGCGAGCTGCGCTTCGCCCTGGGCGACTAGTTTCGGCGCGACAGCAGGGAGAGCAGGTTCAGCAGCACCGAGATGAACGCAGCCAGGTAGGTCAGGGCCGCTGCATCAAGGGTCTGGTTGACGCCCGGCATCTCGTCCTGGTCAAGGATGCCAAGTGACACCAGCTGGACCTTGGCCCGCCGGCTCGCGTCGTATTCAACCGGGAGCGTGACAAGCTGGAAAAGCGTGAGGATCGCAAAGGCGATTATCGCGATGTCGAGAATGGGCCCGCTCAGGACCCGCGAGAAGAAAAGGCTTGCGATGTAGATGAAGGGGACGACCCCCGCTGCAATCCTCGTGGCGGGCACAAGCGCCATGCGCATTTCCAGCAGGTGATAGCCCTCCCGGTGCTGAAGGGCGTGGCCCGCCTCGTGGGCCGCGACCCCGACGGCGGCAAGGCTCGTTCCCCGGTAGTTCTCGGACGAGAGGACGAGCGTCTTGTGGACCGGGTCGTAGTGGTCCGTCAGGTGACCCTCCGTCTCCTCGATCTCGACGTCGTTGATCCCGGCCTGGGCCATCACCGCCGCAGCCGCCTCGCGCCCGGTGATCCCGCCGCGGGAAAGAATCTGCGAATTCCTTGAATATGCGCTCGTTACGCGTATCTGCGCGTAGATCGAGAACCCGAATACAAAAATGAAGAGAGTCCAGAAGATTTCGGGTGAAATGTAGAAGAAGGCGAAGTGTGCGAGCATATGCATTTAGAACCCCATAGGATCACAAAAGTTGCTCGATTTTCAAGCCGCCAGTCCGCTGCGGGCGAGAAGCGCCCCAAGATCCGGATCCCTCCCCATGAAGTCGCGGAAGAGCTGAGCGGGGTCCGCCGAATTGCCCCGGCTCAGGATCCGCTCCACGAACTCGCGCCCCACCCTCTCGTTGAAGATCCCCTCTCTGCGGAAGCGGGTGAAGGCGTCGGCGTCGAGCACCTCGGCCCACTTGTACGAGTAATATCCGGCCGCGTATCCCACCGGGTCGGAGAAGATGTGAGTGAACCGCCTGATGATCGTCGGAGCCGGGGGCTCGGTGGGCACCATGCTGTCGGCGACCGACGCACGCAGGAGCGACTCGATGTCTCGCGCGCCGGAAAACTCAGCGGTGCGCATGTGCAGCAGCAGGTCCATCTTCGCAAACGCAACTTGCCTCATGGTCGCGCAGGCCGACCTGAAATTCCTCGCCGCCGTCATCTTCCGGAAGAGCGCATCGGGTATCGCGTCGCCGGTCTCGAAGTGCCGCGCGAACAGGTCGAGCCCCTCGCGCTCCCAGCACCAGTTCTCCATGATCTGCGACGGCAGCTCGACAAAGTCCCACGCCACATTCGTGCCGTTGAAGGACTTGATCTCGACCTCGCCGAGGAGGTGGTGGATCAGGTGGCCGAACTCGTGGAAGATGGTCTCGACCTCTCGGTGCGACAGGAGCGCGGGGCGCCCGGGTGACGGAGGCGTCAGGTTCCCGCAGATCAGGCCCAGATGGGGCTTCCGAGATCCGTCCGGCTGCGGGCCTCCTGTGATCAGGTAATTCATCCAGGCGCCGCCCCGCTTTGCCTGCCTTGGGTGCCAGTCCGCGTAGAACGAGCCTATGTGGCGCCCTTGCGAGTCGTGGACGTCGTAGTAGAGGACCTCCGGGTGCCACACCTCCGCCTCGCCCGGCGGGCGCTCGGAGACCCGGATGCCGAAAAGGCGCCCGGACAGCTCGAACAGGCCCGAGACAACGCGGTCCATGGGGAAGTAAGGCCTGAGCTCCTCCTCGTCGAAGTCGTAGTGGGCGCGTCTCAGCCGCTCCGCCTGGTAGGCGATGTCCCAGGGGGCAAGTCGGGCCGCAGGAAGGCCCGTCTCCCTGGCCTTCGCCTCCTCGAGCTCCCGGCACTCCCGCGCGAACGCGCCTGCGCACCGCCGCCGCAGGTCCTCGATGAAGTCCAGGGCCCTGGCTCCGGACTTCGCCATCCGGCGGGCAAGGACGAGGTCCGCAAAATGCTCCTTTCCGAGGAGGCGCGCCCGCTCGGCGCGAAGCTCCAGAATCCTGGAGATGAGCGGCGTGTTGCCGTGGGGGGGAGCGGCGCCCACCGAGACCGCCGCGTGCCACACCTCCCTGCGCAGGGCCTCGTCGGCCATATACGTCATCAGGGGCTCCTGCGAGGGCATGTGGAGCGTGAAGCGCCACGCAGGGCTCTCCTCGGTGCCGATCCCCTTTGCAGCCGCGTCGGCCCTGGCCCGCGCCTTCGCGTGCTCCGGAAGCCCCGCGAGCCTGGACTCGTCGTTGACGACGAGCTGCCACGCGTTGGTCGCATCGAGCACGTTGTCGGAGAACCTCTGTGACAGCTGGGCAAGCTCGGTCTGCAGCGCCTCAAGGCGCGCCCGACCCTCTGCCGGCAGGTCGGCGCCCGCCTCGCGGAATTCCGCCAGGGTCTCGGACATGAACCGGGTGCGTACAGGGGAAAGGCGCCCAGCCGCGGGCAGCAGCGCGAAGGCGTTCAGCTTCCTCCAGAGGGCCTGCCTCAGGGGGATGCGCGCGAGAAAGGCAGACACCCTCGGGAGGACCCGGTTGTGCGCCTCGCGAAGCTCCGGGGAGTCCGCCACCGACTGCAGGTGGGTGACCCGGTTCCAAGCGCGGTTGAGCCCGTCGGCCGCCTCGTCTAGTGCGAGAAACGTGTTCTCAAAGGTAGGGGCCTGCCCGTTATCCTCGATCGCCCGCAGCGCCTCCTCGGCGCGGCCGATTGCCCTGTCTATCGAGGGCTCGACCTGCTCCGGAACGAGCGCGGTCCAGCGAATGCGAAACGACGAGTCGAGAAAGGGGTTGTCCGGCATCGGCCTTACCAACCGTAGGTCGCGCCAAAAGACAACTGCCTGCGCGACGCCGGCACTGAGGGCACGGACTGGAATGCGCTGTTCCAGAGGTTGTCGACGAGGAGGGAAAGCTCGAACCGGCGCTCGCCGGCCGGGCGCCAGTTCAGGCCAAGCGAGCTGACAAGCGCGTCGTTGCCCCCTTGGGTGCGAAGGCTGTCCGGGGCCTGCACCCTCGCGGCGTTGTCCAGGCGCAGTTCCAGGTTCTCGGTGAGCTGTAGGGACAGCGCCGCCGTGAGCCGCTGCCTTGCGTAGTTGAGCGCATAGAAGCTCGCCGTGACCTTGGCGTCCATGTAGTCGGCGCTCTTGGCCAGCGCAGTGTAGCCAAAGACCGCGGTGACCAGCCCCCAGGACCGGCGGGCCACGAGCTCGAAGCCCTCGGTGTCGACGTTGACCGGGTTCGCGGAACGGCCGAAGACCCCGGTCGTGTAGGTCCAGTCGATGAGGTTGTCGTCGCGCCGGTAAAACACGGCCGCCTGGCCCGACCAGCCCCCAACGCCCCCGCTGAGGCCGATCTCCGTGTCGCGGCTCGTCTGGCGCCCGAGGTTCGGATTGCCGAGGAAGAGCCCCGCCGTGGGGCTCGAATCGAGCGCCGTGTATGACGGCATCTCGGTCGTCGTCGAAAAGCTCGCGTAGATGCGCCGCAGTCCGCCAGAACTCCATGCCTGCGAAAGCTCCGCCACGGGCGAGAATACCCCGCTCGCGCGGTTCGAGTCGTCGTAGGTGGCGCCTGCCTTCAGGGTGACGACGCCGCCGCCTCCGGCCCACTGCTCCTCCGGCACGAGCGCCAGCTTCCTGAGCGTGCGGCTGTGGTAGGGGCCGTAGATCAGAGAGGTGGACTTGAGCGAGTCGCTCGTCTCCTCGGCGTGATAGTTGACGAAGATTCCGCCCATTTCCTGCCTACCGCCGACCGCGGTGCCGTATTCCCGGGTCGTGTGCTGGTAGGGGTGGACAGGGCCCAGGGGCGCGAACCGGTCGAACGCGTAGTCGTCCTTGTTTCGCCGGTAAAAGGCGCCGCCCTCCACGAACTGCCCGTTGCCCAGATCCTCGCGGTTGTTGGCCGCCACGAGCACGGTCTGCAGGTTCTCGGTCTCGTCCGAGTCGAAGGGCGTGTAGAGGTTCGGCCAGCCGAAGAAGCTCGCCTGGTATCCGGCGAAAAGGTCGGTGGTCGAACCGGGGGCCGCGTACTCCAGCCGCGCGTCGGCCCTGTCGAAGTGGAAGTCCCCGAACGGCACGGTCCCGTTTCCGGACGAGTGGGACCAGTCGGCGTCCGCGGCGAGGTGCCGCGGGCCCGAGCCCGACCAGCCCTCGTACGCCTCTTCGCGCTCGAGTCCGTCGTCGCCTACCGAGCCCGAAACGAAGCCGGCGTTCGAGATGGGCCTCCAGCCGTAGTCCACGGCCCCGCCCGTGGAGTTCATCGTCTCAATCGCGTGGGCGGCCCCGGTGAGGACCCGGGGTGCGCCGAGCATCGCGGGCGCGATCGGGAGCTCTGTAAGGTAGTGGCCCGTCTGGGGATCGAAGATCGAGAGGGCCCCGACCTGGAGGCCGGTGTTCTCGAAGGTGTCGCCGCGGATCGTCACGTCGGACTGCGCCTCGGCCATGTTCCGGGGCTCGATGTCGACCAGCGGCTCGTAGCGCAGCGCCGACACCGGCATCGCGAAGGTTCCCGCCGGCTCCTGGTTGGCGACGCTCGGCGAGTACACCATGAACGGGGGAAGGCTCGTCGTGCTCTGCGCGCAAAGCGGAGCCGCGAGGAGGGCCAGCGCGGGTGCGCCCATGCAGGCAAGGAAAGTGGGCTTCATCGGGGCCGACCGGTAACAGGCGCGCGTGAAAAAACAAGCCTATCGTTAACCTGAATCGGAGGATTGGTTAACAATGCCCCGCTTCCGCCGTCCCCGGTCCGCTTGGCTCGAACTACGGCTTGTCGCCGTCTTCCCCGATGGCCTCGACAGGGCAGCCCTCGAGCGCTTCCATGCAGAGCCCGACGTCCTCCTCGGTCTCAGGCTGCTTGCTTACGTAGGAGTGGCCGCCTTCATCGTTACGCGTGAAGAAGTTGGGCGCCGTCTCGCGGCAAAGATCACAGTCGATGCACTGCTGGTCGACGTAGAACCTCCCCGAAACGTTCAGGGGATATTTGTCTGCTTTGTTGGCCATACGTGCACTAGAAAGGACATCGTCAAAGTCGCGCTGTCAAGGGGGTATCTCGGCGAAAACTACCCATCGGCGTCTGATCCGCGTCTTTTCAACACCCCGATGGGCCACGATCCGCGGGCGGCGTCTTTTCCTCGAAATGCCGGCGCTGCCCACCTCCTCGCCCTAAGGCAGCTTGTATTCGGCATAGGCGGGGATAAGATCACCCCATGCTGCAGGACCGCCCCTACATGCGCGACAGTTATGAGAGACGCCAAACGAGCGTTCTCACGTGGCTAATATCCTCGATCGTCGCCGTGTACGTGATGCAGAGCGTGGTCGCCCGGTTCTCGGGGTTCGGGGTGGGCCTCGAGAACGCGCTGGTGCTCTCCACCGCCGGTCTCAGGGCCGGCCACCTGTGGACGCTGCTCACCTACGGGTTCCTCCACGACACCGACAACCTGCTCCAGGTGATCGCGTACCTACTGGCCATCTATTTTGCCGGGCGGGAGCTGCTGCCGATGCTGGGAGCCCGCCGGTTTCTCGCGTTCTACGCATCCTCGCTCGTGGCCGGCGGGCTCTTCTGGAGCGCGCTTCACTGGGGACGCCCGGCGGTCATGTTCGGCGCCTCCGCCGGCGCCTCCGCGCTTGTCATCCTGTTCGCATGCTTCTTTCCAAACCGGGAGACCACGCAGCTCTTCTTCTTCCTGCCGATCAGCTTCAAGCCGAAGCACCTCGCCTACCTGCTCCTCGCGTTTGATCTGCTCGGGCTCGTGTTCTACGAGGTCCTGGGCGCGGCCTCGCCCTTCGGCGCATCCGCGCATTCGGTGCGCCTGGGGGGGATGGCCGCGGGCTGGCTCTACTTCCGCTATGTCCACGATTCGAGCTGGGGATTCAGCCGGGAGCGCGCCGATATCGAGCTTCCCCGCTGGATGAAGCACCGCGATCCGGCGAAGTCCGATTCGCCGGCCCCGAGCTACAGCGTGAACATCGGGGGACGCGGGCACCTGCGCGCGGAAGTGGACCGTATCCTCGACAAGATCAACAGCGACGGTTTCGGGTCACTTTCGGCCGAGGAGAAGAAGGTCCTGGACGAGGCGAGGGACCTGATCGGCAGGCGATAGCCGCCGGCGCGCCGGGCTCCACCGATCCGAAGCAGGCGGAGCCCGATGATCCTGAAGGCGTTGTGTTCCGCAGGGGCTCTTCACGGCGCGCGCGCTGTCGATGAGACGGCATCCGAGCCGCCATTGGAGCCGTGAAACGCGCAACAATCTGCCCTCCCTCCTTGAATTCCGCCCAGTCCCATGAAACAATCTACTGTTTGGGGCCTTATTAGACCCACGACATATGCCAAATAACGCATGATCCTATCCCCCATCTCTTTGCGCCGTTATCTGGCACCCTGGATTCTGCTTCTGGCAGCCTCCGAGCTTTCGGCGTCGGACCTGAAGTTCACAACACCCGACTCGCTCTCCACGGAGGCCCAAACCCTTGTGACGATTCTCGAGCAGGCCCACTACAACCGCGACTCGGTCCACAGCGGCGACTATGCTCAGGCCATCCCGGACTACATGACCTTGCTCGACGGCCAGCATCTCTTCTTCTTCGACTCCGATCGGTCGGACTTCGTGGGACGCTATGGCAAGAATGTCTACTACAACGTCGATTACCTCGGGAACATCGATTCGGCCTACGAGATCTTCTACCGCTATGACGAGCGCGTGACCGCGCGGATCGGCTGGATCTTCGGCGAACTCAAGAAGAAGTTCGACTTCACCGCCGCCGACTCATTCAGGGTCGACCGCTCGAAGTCGTCCTGGCCCCTTAACGGCACAGAGGCGGACGAGCTCTGGAGGAAGCGCCTGAAGTTCGAGATGCTAGAGGAGCTCCTGAACAAGAAGACGCTGGACGAGGCGCGGGAGACCGTGCGCAAACGCTATGAGCGGATGCTCAAGAACGTCGGTGAAACCGAGGGCAGCGAGCTCGCGGAGACCTTCCTGACCTCGATCGCCGGCCTCTACGACCCGCACTCCACGTATTTCTCAGCCGACACTTACGAGGACTTTGGCATCACGATGAAGCTCGAGCTCGTCGGGATCGGGGCCATGCTCAGCATGGAGGACGATATCTGTGTCGTGAAGGAGATTGTCCCGGGAGGTCCCGCGGACATCGGCCGGTTGCTCAAGCCCAACGACAAGATCATCGCGGTAGCGCAGGGAACCTCGGAGCCGGTCGAGATCATCGGCATGAAGCTTCGCAAGATCGTCGACCAGATCCGCGGCGCCAAGGGCACCATAGTCCGCCTAACAATCGAGCCCGCCGACGCGACGGACAGCTCGGTGCGCAAGGTGATCTCCATCACGCGTGACGTCGTCAAGCTCGAGTCCGCGCGGGCGCGTGCGGCGGTCTTCCAGGTGCCAGGCCCCGACGGAAAGCCGGAGCCGCTCGGCGTCATCACGCTTCCGGCCTTCTACGGACCGTCGGAGGAGGGCGACACCGACAATGACCGGATGAGCGCGAGCGAGGACGTCGCGAAGCTAATCGCACAGCTCAAGCAGGCCGGCATCAAGGGCCTGGTCCTCGACCTCCGGCACAACGGAGGGGGTTACCTGAGCGAGGCGATCGAGCTCGCAGGCCTCTTCATTCACAGGGGGCCCGTGGTCCAGGTGAAGGGCTACGAGGGCGACGTGCAGATCGACTCGGACAAGGCGGAGAGCCTCGCCTACGACGGGCCGATGGCGGTTCTTGTCGACCGGTTCAGCGCGTCCGCCTCCGAGATCGTCGCGGGCGCACTTCAGGACTACGGCAGGGCGGTCGTGGTCGGCGACACATCGACGCACGGCAAGGGCACCGTCCAGGCGACCTTCGAGATGAAGAGGATCTCCCGCGAGCTGGCGCGCTCACCCGCGAGGACGGGCGCCGCCAAGATCACGATCCAGAAGTTTTACCTTCCCGACGGATCATCCACCCAGTTGAAGGGGGTGTCGTCCGACATCGTTCTGCCCTCGGTGGACGAGTTCCTGCCCATCGGCGAATCCGACCTTCCCCATGCGCTGGTGTGGGACAAGATCAAATCTAGCAACTTCGACGGTTCCCCTATCGACCCAAAGGTGCTCGCGCTCCTCCAAAAGGACAGCTCGTCGCGCCAGAAGCAGCTGGACGAGTTCAATTACGTGCGCAAGTACGTCGGATGGTTCAAGGGGCGCCAGGCCGAGAAGCTCGTCTCGCTCAACCTTGAGGAGCGCCGCAGGCAAAAAACCGCGGACGACGCCTTCCGCAAGGAGATCAAAGCCGAGCGCGACCTCCTGGCGAAGGCGGACTATCCCTTTAAGGAATTCCGGCTGGGCCCGCCGCTTCCGCCCAAGATCGCCGCCCCCAAGGATGCCAGCGCCGTGAAGAAGGGCGCGCCGGGGGAGCAGAATGACGACGATGACGATGTTGCCAACCTCGAGGATGACGCCAATGCCGACGCGTACGGCAAGGTCGATGTGTCGCTCCGCGAGTCCCTGCGGGTCGTGCAGGACGCGATAGAGCTCGGCCGCAACCACGAGTACTGGGCGAGCAACCACGCGCCGCTCACCGCGGTCGCGAAGGGCTAGAAACAGGGTTAGCGCCAGGCCAGGAAGAACCGGTCGCGGCCGGTGAGGTCCCGGAGAGACTCGGTGCGTGTGAATCCCGCCCGCAACGCCGAGGCGGCCGCCAGGGCGTGGTGCGCAACGCCGGTCTCGAGGGCGAGCATGCCCCCTCTGGCCAGCGCACTCGGCGTCGCCGCAATGATCTTCCCGATGTCCTCGAATCCGTCCGCTCCCGAGACAAGGGAGGCCATGGGCTCGTGGTCGCGGACCTCCGGCTCCGAGGCGGCCACTTCGGCGGGCGACAAATAAGGCGGGTTGGAAACGACGACGTCGTAGGTAGCGCCGGCGGGCAGTCGCTCGAACCAGTACGACTCGACAAGGGTCACGCGCTCCGCGAGCCCGGTCGTCCTCGCGTTCTCGGCGGCGAGCGACAGGGCCTCGGCGCTCGAGTCGGCAGCGGTGACGCGCGCCTCGGGGAACATGCTCGCTAGCGCCAATGCTATCGCGCCGCAGCCCGTCCCCATGTCGAGGACGCGCCCCGGGGGGGTCGCGCACCTGGCGCCGACCGTTTCCACGAGCAGCTCAGTCTCTGGGCGGGGTATGAGCGCACGCCTGTCGGTCTTCAGCCTCAGGCCTGCGAATTCCGTGAAGCCGATCACGTACTGAAGGGGCTCGCGCCGCCCGCGCCGGCGGACCAGCTCGCGGATCGCCGCCAGCTCCGTCTCGCTGACCGGCCGCTCAAAATTGAGGTAGAGGCTCATCCTGGCGAGCCCGAGCGCATGGCCCACGACAAGTTCCGCGTTCAGCCTCGGCGACTCGACACCCTTGGAGGCGAAGAACTCGGAGGTCTTCTTCACGACCTCGATGACATTGAGCATGGACTTGACCGAGGGCTTGGAGTCCCGGGCGCGGCTCAGCCGAGCTCGGCCGACGGTTTCACAAGCTCGTAGGAGCGTCCCTCAAGCGCCGCCAGCCGCTCCTTGTGGTGGGCATTCTGAAGCGCTTCGATCAGCGGCCCGATGTTCCCCTCCATGACCTGGGGAAGGCCGTGAAGCGTGAATCCGATCCTGTGGTCTGTCACGCGATTCTGCGGAAAATTGTAGGTCCTGATCCGCTCGCTCCGGTCCCCGGACCCGATCTGGCTCCTGCGCTCGGCGGCATATTTCGCCTTCTCCTCGTCCTCCTTAAGCTTGAGGAGCCGCGACCGCAGCACCGTGAGCGCGCTTGCCTTGTTCTTGAGCTGGGAGCGCTCGTCGGCGCACTGCACGATGAGGCCCGAGGGCTTGTGGAGAATCTGGACCGCGGAGTCGGTGGTGTTGACCCCCTGCCCTCCCGGACCGCTTGCGCGGCACACCGTGATCTCGAGATCCTGGGGGTTGATCTGGATGTCGACCTCCTCCGCCTCGGGAAGGACCGCCACTGTCACCGTGGAGGTGTGGATGCGCCCGCTCGCCTCGGTGACCGGGACGCGCTGCACGCGGTGAACGCCGCTCTCCCACTTCAGGCGCTTGTACACGTCGGTCCCGGCGATGAGGAATCCGACGTCTCTCAGCCCGCCGCGCTCGGCGTAGCTGCTGTTCATAGGCTGCACCTTCCAGCCCTGGGTGTCCGCGTACTTCTGGTAACATCTCGCGAGCTCGGCCGCAAAGAGGGCGGCCTCCTCGCCGCCCGTCCCAGCCCGGATCTCCATCACCGTGTTGCGCGAATCGGACGCCTCCGGAGGGATCATCGCCAGGAGGACGGCCTCGCGGAGCGCGGCCGCCTGGCGCTCGAGTCCCGGGATCTCGGCATTCGCGAGCTCGCGCATCTCGGCCCCTGCCGACGCCTCGGCGGCCAGCGCAGCGGCATCGTGGAGCTCGCGCGCCACCTGGACGTACGACCGGTGGTCGTCCACCATCTTGCGCAGCTTCTGCTGCTCGCGGGTCACCTCCGCGGCACGGCGCTGATTCCCGTAAAACGACGGCTCCGCCATCTGCGCATCGAGCTCGTCGAGGCGCCGCTGGAAGGGAGAAATATCGGGAAGGGCGTCCATTGCTGCTATTTGCGAATTGCGCGGGCCGCGACCGGAGGCCTAGCATGCCGCCTCACGCACCGCATGGCCGCGACGCTCTTCACACAGAACATTATCGCCTGCATCTGGGATTTCGACAAGACCTTAATCCCGGAATACATGCAGTCGCCCCTCTTCCGCCGGTACGGCGTGGATGAGGCGACGTTTTGGGCGGAGACAAACGCGCTGGTGGAGAATTACAGGAGGCGCGGCTACACGCTCTCGGGCGAGATCAGCTACCTGAACCACCTTCTCACCTATGTGCTGTCGGGCCGCATGGGCGGGCTCAACAACGTCATCCTGCATAAGAGCGGCGCCGAGATACGCTTCTATCCCGGCCTTCCGGGCTTCTTCGAGGCATCCAAGGCATGGGTCACGGCCAAGCAGGAGTACCGCAAGCACGACATCCGGCTCGAACACTACGTCGTGAGCACCGGGCTCGCTCAGATGATCCGCGGCAGCGCGATCGCGCCCTATGTGGACGGCATCTGGGGCTGCGAATTCATCGAGAACCCGCTACAGCCCGGGTTCCTCCAGCAGAAGGAGCTCGAGCTGAGCGCCGAGGCGGAGATCGCCCAGATCGGGATGGTCATCGACAACACGACGAAGACCCGCGCGCTCTTCGAGATCAACAAGGGCACGAACAAGAACCCGGCAATCGACGTGAACTCACGGGTCGCGGCCGAGGACAGGCGCATCCCGTTCCAGAACATGATCTACATCGCCGACGGCCCGAGCGACGTGCCGAGCTTCTCGGTCGTGAAAGGCAACGGTGGCAACGCGTACGGCGTCTACAATCCGGCCAAGCCGGAGGAATACGCGCAGAACGACCGCCTCCGTCAGGTCGGAAGGATCGACCACTACGGGCCCGCCGACTACACCGAGTCGAGCAGCACCACGAAGTGGCTTCGCCTGCAGATTCACGAGATCTGCGACCGGATTGTGCGTGACCGGGAGGCCGCCGTGTCGCTCAAGGCCGCGCTCCCGCCGCGTCACCTGAACCCCACGCCCAAGGAGGAGGACGCAAGGCGCGCGCCGCGGGCGCCGGAACAGTCCAAGTTCCTCGAGTGACCACGCGGCGCGCTCATCGCGCGTCCGCCAGCTCGCTCTTCTCAAGCTCCTCGGCGATGTTTGAGGCGCGCAAGGCGTAATCGGCCACGGACGCGGGAGGATTCCTGTCAAGGACGGCCCTGATCCCTCCGTTCCACACGAGCGCTATCCGGTACGGCGAGGCAACAAGGCCCCTGCGCTCGAGCTCCGCCTTGATCCAGTCGTAATGCTTGACGGCGACCGCATCGGAGGAGCGGCGGTCGAGCGCGCGGCTGAACGGCGCCTGCGTGTGCATCTTCCAGGTCTGCTCCCGAAACTGGTAGGCACCGAGCTCCCCGAAGGTGCCGGGGGCTTCGCTGTCCCGCGGATTCTCGAGCATGTGGATAGCCTCAAGCGTCGCCCAGCGCTCGGATGCGCCGGCCGGGGCGGCCGCAAGCAGGCACGAAACGACGAAGAACGGCACCACTCGCGCCACGAGCGGCGCACCGAGGTGGAGGCTCTGGCATGGGTTGGTCGTTTTCATGCCCGCCGCTGACCGCAGGGTCCGGTGTGGGGTTCGAGAGGGGCCTAAATTAAACCCGACAAAAACGGGGAACCTTCGCCGTCGTGCTCATTGCACGGCACCCGATCCCGCGATGCCGAAAGCTACAAACCAATGTTATTCAATAAACTCCTCGATCAGCCGAGCAACGAGCGCCGTCCATCCGGTCTGGTGGTTGGCCCCGAGACCGGCACCCGTGTCCCCATGGAAATATTCATGGAACCAAATATGTTTTTGCCAATGAATGTCGTTAGCGAAGCTCGGATTGGCCGCCAATGCAGGTCGTTGGCCATTGGCATCGGGCAGGAAGAGCTTGATCAGGCGCCGGGCCAGCTCGCGCGCAATCTGGTCCAGGTTCATCCGCCTGCCGCTTCGGGTCGGGAACTCCATCGTGAAGCTGTCGCCGTAGAACCGATGGTAGCGCTGCAGCGCCTCGATAAGGATGTAGTTGATCGGAAACCACACCGGGCCGCGCCAGTTCGAATTCCCGCCGAAAAGCCATGTGCGCGATTCGCCCGGCTCGTAGTCAACGCGGTAGGTCTCGCCCCCGAAGTCCACCGTGAACGGCCGGTCGCGGTAGGCGCGCGAGAGCGAGCGCACGCCGTAAGGCGAAAGGAACTCCTCCTCGTCGAACACGTACTTTAGGACGCGCTCAAGACGCGTGCGGGTCGGTATCGCCAGGAGCCTGAGGGCGGTGTCCTGCCCGTCCGGCGCCATGCAGGAGATCTGCGATGCCAGGTCCTTTCGGTTCTCGAGGAACCAGCGCGTGCGCTTCGCAAAGCCGGGAAGCCTGTCCAGACGGCCGTCCTCGATGAACTCGACGGCGAAGAGCGGAATGATGCCGACAATCGAGCGAAGCCTAAGCGGGATGGAGCTGCCGCCCGCGAGCAGCTGGTCGTAGTAGAACCCGTCCTCCTCGTGCCAGAGGCCCGTGCCCCCCAGCCGGTTCATGGCGTCCGCGATCGCGACAAAATGCTCGAAGAACTTCGAGGCGATGTCCTCGTAGGCTGGATCCCCCTCCGCAAGCTCGAGCGCGATGGCCAGCATCGTGCCGCAGTAAAACGCCATCCACGCCGTCCCATCCGCCTGCTCGAGCTGGCCCCCGCCGGGAAGCGGCTTCGAGCGGTCGAATACGCCGACATTGTCTAGCCCGAGGAACCCGCCGCTGAAGATGTGGCGGCCGCACACGTCCTTTCGATTCACCCACCACGTGAAATTGACGACCAGCTTCTGGAAGACTCGCGCGAGGAATGCCCGGTCGCGCTTCCCCTGGGGCGCCGTGATCTTGTACACGCGCCAGCAGGCCCAGGCGTGCACCGGCGGGTTGACATCGGAGAAGTTCCATTCGTACGCCGGGATCTGCCCGCTCGGGTGCATGTACCACTCGCGCAGCAGCAGGTTGAGCTGATCCTTGGCGAAGCCGGGGTCGAGCCGGGCCATCGGAAGCATGTGGAACGCCAAGTCCCAGGCGGCGAACCAGGGATACTCCCACTTGTCGGGCATCGACAGGACGTCGCGCGAGTAGACCTGGGGCCAGTCGCTGTTGCGGCCCGTGAGCCTGGCGGCGGGGGGCGGCGGGCTGGCCGGGTCGCCCGCAAGCCAATCCTCGACCACGTAGTTGTAGAACTGCTTTGACCAGAGAAGCCCCGCGTTGGCCTGCCTCGCGACGCGGCGGGCCTCCGCGTCTGCCGGTCCCGGGAGGGCTCCGTAGAACTCGTCGGCCTCGCGCCTCCGCTCCTCGAGAGCCTTCTCAAACGGCGCGCCAAAAGGGTCGCCCGGGCCGCCGTCACCGGCCCGCAGCCGCAGGCGCACGGCCCGCTCCTCTCCCGGACCGAGGTCCATGACGAAATGGGCCGAGCACTTGGTCCCCTTGCGTTTCGGATTCACCGCGTCGCTCCTGCCCCCGACAACGAAGTCCCCTATCGAGTCCTTGACGTACGGCGTCGCATTCTTGACCCCGAAAAGGAGCTCAGCGTTGCTTTCGTTTTCGGTGAAGAGGAGTGGCGCACCGCCTTCGCCTCCCGGCCCGACGTCCAGGATCATCTGCCCGAGCGTCTCGTGGTCGCATTGGATGCGGCTGTCTGAGACGGCGCGCATCGCGGGCTTGAGGCTGCACCCCTCGTGCTTGCATCCCCAGGACCACGTGTTGCGGAACCAGAGCGTCGGCAGGAGGTGGAGCCGGGCCCGCTCGGGCCCTCGGTTCGCCGCCGTGATCCGGATGCAGATGTCATCGGTGTCCGCCTTGGCGTACTCCGCGAGCACGTCATAGTACCGCCCCTCCCTGAAGAGGCCCGTGTCCGGAAGCTCGAACTCCGGGTCGTCGCGCGTGCGGCCGCGGGACTCGGCCCTGAGGCGCTCGTAGGGGAAGGCACCCTGCGGATACTTGTAGAGGGCGCTCATCCACGAGTGCGTCGGCGTGGAATCCAGGTAGAAATGGCATTCCTTGACGTCCTCGCCGTGGTTGCCCTCGGCGTTCGTGAGCCCGAAGAGCCTCTCCTTGAGTATCGGGTCGTTTCCGTTCCAGAGCGCTAACGCAAAGCACAGCCGGCATTCCCTGTCCGTTATCCCGAGAAGCCCGTCCTCGCCCCAGCGGTAGGCCCGGGATCGCGCGTGCTCGTGGGTGAAGTAGCGCCAGCTCTCGCCGTCCGAAGAGTAATCCTCCCTCACCGTGCCCCATTGGCGCTCGGAAAGGTAGGGTCCCCAGCGCTTCCAGTTCCTCTTTCGAGCCTCGTCCTCCTCAAGGCGGATCTGCTCGGCGTTCGGAGGTCTGCTGGGCATGGGGGTTGCGCCCAAGTTGGCGCGGCTAACGCAAGCTCGCAACCCCTGCTCGCTCATTCCCCGGACGGCCGCTCAAAGGAGCCTGCGCAGGGCCTCGGCGCCGGCCGTGCTCGCGACCGCATAGTCGAAGCGGGTGTCGGACCAGACCGCTGCCGCTCCGGCCGCCTCGGAAACGAAGGTCGGTCCCTTGGCCACGGAATTCCCGAGCGGGCCGTCCCGGCGGGTCACATAGAAGTGGAACACCGTCCCCTCCCTGACGAAGCACACCTCGAGGACATCGTGCCCTGCAAAATTGAGCGTGCGGCATCCTGTTTCCCTCAGCTTCTCAAAGTCGATCTGTTCGGCGGCCGGCATCCTCGCCCCCTTCACCTGGAGGCCCGCAATGAGCGCGCTCGCAGGCTCGCCGCTGCCGCCATGCCTCTCGTTGAGCATGTCGCTGATCGCGAACCCGGCAAGGGCGGTCGTGCCCGATTCCGGGCGCACGGGGGCCCGCGCCGAGAATACCCCGATGACCACCGCCGCGGCCGCGGCGAGGCCCGCAATCCAGCCCCAGCCCAGGCCGTTGCTCCCGCGCGGGTCGCTGACCCGCACGCCCGCGAGGATGGCCTCCCTCAGCCCCTCCGGGGGAGCGATCTGCTTCAGCTTGGCCGCGACCGCCTCGTCGTGCGCGCGCGACTGCGCGAACCACCCCTTCAGCATGGGATCATCACCCGCCATGCGCAGGGCGTCGCAGAACGTCGCGTTGCCCGCATCGCTTCCATCGGGGCGGAAGGCGGAGAGTATGAACTTGGCCTCTTCGATCGTCATGATGCGCTAGCTCCTTTAGAGTCCGGGAATGGTAGTACCTTGGCGCCTGCGGTCTGCACACCCTCAAGGGCCATTCGCAGCTGGGATTTGCCCCGGGAGAGGCGCGACATGACCGTGCCTATCGGCACGTCGAGCGCGTCGGCGATCTCCTGGTAGGACATGTCCTCAAGGTAGAAAAGGGTCAGGGGCGCTCGAAACGCCTCGTCCACGGTCTGGAGCGCGGTCATCACGAGCGACGCGTCGATCTTCGACACGCGGTCGACGTCCTCCGCCGCCAGCTCCTTCTCGGCGGGCGGCAGGTCCTCGATCGACGTGGACCTTGCGTCGCGCCGGCGGCCGCGGAGGAACTCCCGGTAGAGCGTCGTGAACAGCCAGGACTTCGCCTTCGAGAGCTCGCGCAGGCCGTGGCCCTTGGTGGCCCAGATGAAGAAGGTCTGCTGCACCAGGTCCCCCGCGTCCGATGCGTTCCGGGCAAGGCTCAGGGCAAAGCGGTAGAGCGGCGCGTAGTGCGCATCCACCAGCTCTGCAAAGGCCTCGTTGTTCATCAGTGTGTCTTGATTCGGAGTCGCGGCAGTGGTGTTTTATTCCAATTCGTCCAGAAGATTGAAAGCATTGTCTGCAATCCCCGTGCCCGAACTCCTGTTGCATCTTCCCCCCAACCTCGCCGCGGCGTCTGCCCGAGATGCGGTCGTGCTGAGGATTGAAATGAACGCAGGGGTCGAGCCGGACCCGCGAATGCTCCCGGTCCTCGCCCTTCTCCAGGGCTGGTGCGGCACGCCGAAGCCGCCTTCGTTCATCCAGCTGACGCGACGGCAGCTGCGCGAGCTTGCCGCCGCAGCGTCGGACCTGCCGGTCTTCGTGGACGGCGGCCGGACGGTGGCCTGGAGCCACGGCGCCCTAGTCGAAGAGCCGCCTCTCTCGCCCGCCCTGGAGACACAGACTGGGCCGACCCCGTCCCGGCCGTCGAAGCCTTCCCGGGCAGCCCCGCAGGACCCCCTGGTCGTCGACGGCTCCGAACACTACCTTGCGGTCACGCTCCCCTCTCGCGAGGACCCCCGCTACCGTGAGGCTGTGGAGCTCCTGAAATCCGCCGGATTCGCGCTGGAGCCCTCGAACAGGAAGTGGTGGCTGCGCGACCGCCACAAGACGCTGACCTTCCTCGCGACGCACGGCGAGCGCCTTCGCGGGGCCCTCGGGGCCCAGTTCACGCCCAATTTCGCCGCCCGAACGGCGCACCTTTCGAGCGCGGAGGTGACCTGCGAGGCGGCGCCCCGCGGCGACGGCTGGGAGGTCGCGCTTGGGCTTCGCGCAGGAGGGGCCAGCGAGGCCGAGGTCCGCGATGCGGTAGCGGCGGGGCGCGGCTACGTCGACGTCGAGGGCAAGGTGATCCTTATCGACCCCCAGCGCGTCCAGCGGCTCGCGCAGGCGCAGCGGGCCTTGGCCGACGGCGACACGTCCTCGCCCTCCGCCCGGCGCGTCGAGAGAATAGGCGCCGCGCGCGCGGCCGAGGTCGAGGAGCTGCTGGAGGGGCTCTCCCCGGGATTCCGCCCGCCGGAGGAATGGCGCGCGAGAACCCGCGCCCTGCGAAACCTCTCCCTTCTCGAGCCGGCGCCCGCGCCGGCCGCCTTGGACGCCCTCCTTCGGCCTTACCAGAGAATCGGCTCGGCCTGGCTCTGGCACCTCCACCGCTCGGGGCTCGGGGGCATCCTCGCCGACGAGATGGGGCTCGGAAAGACGCTCCAGGCGCTCGCACTCCTGAGCGCCGTCCAGCAGGGCGGCGGCACCAGCCTCGTCGTCTGCCCGGCCTCGCTTGTCGAGAACTGGCGGCGTGAAGCCGCCCGCTTCGCCCCGGAGCTGCGCGCCTTCGTGCACCATGGGGACCAGCGGCTGGAGTCGCCCGGTGACCTTGCCCGCTGGGACTTGGTCATCACCTCCTACGGCACGCTCACGCGCGACCGTGACCTTTTCTCGTCGGCCGAGTTCGCGTGCGTCGTCGCGGATGAGGCCCAGCACGTGAAGAACCGCAGGTCGCAGAACGCCCAGGCCCTGCGCTCGCTTAGGTCCAGGGGGCGGTTCCTGCTCACGGGCACCCCGGTCGAGAACTCGCTTGACGACCTTCGCTCGCTCTTCGAGTTCATCCTGCCCGGCTACCTCGAGCGCGTGCCCCAGGGCGCGCGCGCAGAGGAGCGCGCGTGGCTGGACGGGCGGCTGCGTGCCAAGACGGCGCACTACATCCTGCGCCGCACGAAGCTCGCCGTCGCTCCCGAGCTGCCGGCCCGGATCGAGCAGGTTATCTGGTGCACGCTGGAGCCCGCCCAGGCGGCCCTTTACCGGTCGTACCAGGAGCGGTCCGAGCGCGAGCTCTTCGATCTCGAGGCCTCCGGGGCCGGCGAGGCGCGCCTAAGGCTCGCGGCCCTGACCCAGCTGCTGCGGCTGCGCCAGATCTGCTGCGACCCGCGGCTCGTGGAGAAGGGAGACGGGGCGGCAGCCGGGGCGCCCTTTGAAGGCTCCGCGAAGCTTGGGTCATTCCGCGAGATCCTGGAGGAGGCGACGGACGACGGGCACCGGCTCCTGGTGTTTTCGCAGTTCACGTCCCTCCTCTCCCTGCTGAGGGAGGAGCTGGGATCCCAAGGCGTGCCCTACTGCTACCTCGACGGCTCCATGGCCCCCTCGGCTCGGCAGGCCGAGATCGACCGCTTCCAGGCGTCGGCGGACGTGCCCGTCTTCCTGTTGTCGCTGAAAGCGGGCGGCTCAGGGCTCAACCTGACCGGGGCGGACACGGTCGTGCACTTCGACCCTTGGTGGAATCCCGCGGCCGAGGCGCAGGCGACGGACCGGGCACACCGCATCGGGCAGACCCGCGTCGTGACGAGCTACAAGCTCGTCTGCTCGGACACGGTCGAGGAGAAGGTGCTCGCGCTCCAGGAGGAGAAGCGGGCGCTCCTAGCGGGGGTTTTCGAGGCGAGCGACGCGGCCGCGGAGAAGCTCTCGCTCGCGGACCTTAGGTCGCTCTTGGAGCCCGCCTAGCGGGCGCCGGCCCTGGCGCTCCGGCGCCTCCACCAAGCCAGCGCGGTCATTGCGGCCCCCGCCGAAAGGAGAGCCCAGGTCGATGGCTCGGGCACCGGAGTGAAGTTGAGGAAGACGTCGTTGCCGCTCGACGAGACGAAGAAGTTGCCGATCCCGGGCGAGTTCGCGAAGGAAGGCGTGGTGATCGTGAAGTCGCTGGCGTTGAAGCCCGAGATCGAGCCAGCCGACAGGAGCGTCCATTGGTAACCCTGGCTCAGGTTGAAGTTTGCCGCCCCTGGCAGCCCGGTCCCCGGGTTGATGGATTCGACCGAGATCGTGAAGGGCGACGTGGGCGCGGCGGTGATCGTGAGCGCCCCTGTCACGCTGATCGTGTCAAAGTCGGTGCCGGCCGTGCCCGTGGCGTTCATGATGTCGAACGTGTAGGCGCCGCCCGACCCCAGGGTCGCCGAGTTGAAGGCCAGCTCGCCCAAATAGCTGTTCGCGCTCGCGCTGCCGGGCGAGACGAGGACCCCGTTCCCAATGGTGACTCCGCCCGTCGGATTCAGTGTCCCAAAGCCAGAAATCGTGCTGCCCGATCCATTCGTTAGGGACGGGGCGGTGAACGTTCCGCCTCCCAGCTGAATGGTCCCATTGTTCATGATCGCATTTGATGCCAGGAAGTTCCGGTCGGCCAGGACTTCCAGCGTCCCATTGTTGGTCGCGAGAGTCTGGTCGAGGGTCAAGTACGACGTGCCATTGTAAGAGAGGATATTGGAGCCTGCACCGCTAAGGACCAGGGTCGTTCCCGCGGCATTCGTTGCGATGGTGCTCGACGGCGCCTCGAACTCCAGCGTGCCGCCGTTCGATGCGATCCAGGTGCCTCCCGTCAGCGTGCCTCCCGAGAAATTGGTCACGTTCGACTGGTATGCATCGAGGTAAATCGTACCGCCGTTGGCTTCAATCGTGCCCCCCGACATGTTCGTAACGGCATCACCCGTATAGTAGCCCAGCGTGAGCCACCCGCCACCGCTGCTCTCCAGCGTCCCGCTGTTGCTGACCGTCAGGCCGTATCCGCCGCCATAGATATAACTGCTGCCGATGGCATGATTCAATAAACCCTGAATCACGAGCGTGACGGGGTTGGCGCTTGAGTCAAAGATCTCCATATCTCCGGACCACGTGGCGGACGGCGCAATCGTCAGAGCCGTGCCTGTGCCGTTCAAATACACGTTGTCGTAGTAGCCGCCGGACGCAAAGGTTGTGGTTCCCCCGGTGAAGGTCGTGTTGTTGTTCGCAGAGAACGAGGCATAGGCCGCCGCGGGAAGAGCGAAGTTCCCGTTCATCGTCACCGCGTTAAGAGTTCCCCCCGAGCTGCCAAACGTGAGCGCGCCGCTTGCCACGGTGCCACCCGTGATGGTGCCCCCGGCTAGCGTGTACGTTCCGGAATGCGGGGGATTTAGGGTCGCCGCCGAATTGTCCAGGCTGCCCGAAAGGTTGAGCACGCCACCGGTATTGCTGTCAATCGTCCCCCCAAGATTGGCGGTCGTGAACGTGCCTCCGAAGTTGATCGCGCCGTTGTTCTCTGCCAGGAGGTGCCCCGAATTGCTCCAGGTAACAGGATAGGTATAGTAACCGAGGTCGATCGTCCCGCCGTTCGCGGTGATCGTGCCAGTGCTCGTATTGACCACCACGTCGTTCGAATAATAGCCCAGAAGCAGTGAGCCCCCGCTGCTCACCACCGTGCCGCTATTGGTAAACGTCAGGCTGTTGCCGTTTCCGTAGACGCCGTTCGACCCGCTTGTGAAGTTGAGCGCACCCTGGTTGACCATGGTGACATTGGCCGCCTTACCGTAAATGCTGAAGGTTCCCGTCCAGGTCTCGGACGGCGCAATCGTCAGAGCCGTGCCCGTGCCGTTCAAATACACGCTATCGTAGTAGCCGCCGGACGCAAAGGTCGTGGTTCCCCCCGTGAAGGTCGTGTTGGTGTTCGCGTAGAACGAGGCGTAGGCCGCAGAGGGAAGCGTGAAGTTCCCGTTCATCGTCACCGCGTCAAGATAGCCATCCGAATTGCCAAACGTGAGCGCGCCGCTTGCCACGGTGCCACCCGTGATGGTGCCCCCGGCTAGCGTGTACGTTCCGGAATGCGGGGGATTCAGCGTCGCCGCCGAATTGTCCAGGCTGCCCGTAAGGTTGAGCACGCCTCCCGTGTTGCTGTCGATTGTCCCCCCAAGATCGGCGGTTGTGAACGTGCCTCCGAAGTTGATGATCCCGTTGTTCTCCGCCAGCAGGTGCCCCGAATTGCTCCACGTGACAGGATAGGTATAGTAACCGAGGCTAATCGTCCCGCCGTTCGCGGTGATCGAGCCGCTTGCCGTGTTGTTAATCACGTCATTCGAATAATAGCCGAGAAGCAGTGAACCCCCGCTGCTCACCACCGTGCCGCTATTGGTAAACGTCAGGCTGTTGCCGTTTCCGTAGACGTCGTTCGACCCGCTTGTGAAGTTGAGCACACCCTGGTTCACCATAGTGACATTGGCCGCCTGACCGTAAATGTTGAACGTTCCCGTCCAGGTCTCGGACGGCGCAATCGTCAGAGCCGTGCCCGTGCCGTTCAGATTCACGCCGTCGTAGTAGCCACCGGACGCGAAAGTTGTGGTTCCCCCCGTGAAGGTCGTGTTGGTGTTCGCGTAGAACGAGGCGTAGGTCGCAGAGGGAAGCGTGAAGTTTCCATTCATCGTCACCGCGTCAAGGTATCCACCAGAGTTGCCAAACATGAGCGCGCCGCCTGCAACGGTGCCGCCCGTGATGGTGCCCCCGGCAAGCGTATACACTCCGGAATGCGGGGGATTCAGGGTCGCCGCAGAATTGTTCAGGCTGCCCGTAAGGTTGAGCACTCCTCCCGTGTTGCTGTCGATTGTCCCCCCAAGATCTGCGGTTGTGAATGTGCCTCCGAAGTCGATCACGCCGCTGTTCGTTGCCAGCAGCGATCCCGCATTGTTCCAAGTTGCGAGGTTGTAGCCGAGATAGATCGTCCCGCCGTTCGCGGTCATCGAACCGCCGGACAGGTTGTTTATCACATCATTTGAATAGTTGCCCAGATAAAGGGATCCGCCGGTGACAGCCACCGTACCGCTGTTACTAATGGTTAGGCCGTAGCCGTTTCCGTAGATGCTGTTCGACCCGCTTGTGAAGTTGAGCGCACCCTGGTTGGCCACCGTGAGAGTGGAGGCCTCACCATAGATGTTGAAGGTTCCCGTCCAGGTCTCGGACGGCGCAATCGTCAGAGCCGTGCCCGTGCCGTTCAAATACACGTTGTCGTAGTAGCCGCCGGACGCAAAGGTTGTGGTTCCCCCCGTGAAGGTCGTGTTGGTGTTCGCGTAGAACGAAGCGTAGGCCGCCGCAGGGAGCGTGAAGTTCCCGTTCATCGTCACCGCGTCAAGATATCCTCCAGAGCCGCCAAACGTGAGCGCGCCGCTAGCCACGGTACCACCCGTGATGGTGCCCCCGGCAAGCGTGTACACTCCGGAATTTGGGGTATTCAATGTTGCCGCTGAATTGTCCAGGCTGCCCGTAAGCTTGAGCATGCCTCCCGTGTTGCTGTCGATTGTCCCCCCAAGATCTGCGGTTGTGAACGTGCCTCCGAAGTTGATGATCCCGTTATTCTCGGCCAGCAGGTGCCCCGAATTGCTCCAAGTGACAGGATAGGTATTGTAACCCAGGTCGATCGTCCCGCCGTTCGCGGTGATCGTGCCCGTGCTCGTATTGACCACCACGTCGTTCGAATAATACCCGAGAAGCAGCGAGCCCCCGCTGCTCACCACCGTGCCACTATTGGTAAAAGTCAGGCTGTTGCCGTTTCCGTAGATGTTATTGCTTCCACTCGTGAAGTTGAGCGCACCTTGGTTGACCATGGTGACGCCGGACGCCTGACCGTAGATGCTGAAGGTTCCCGTCCAGGTTTCGGACGGCGCAATCGTCAGAGCCGTGCCCGTGCCGTTCAGGTTCACGCTGTCGGAGTAGCCGCCGGACACAAAAGTTGTGGTTCCCCCCATGAAGGTCGTGTTGTTATTCGCGTAGAACGAGGCGCCGGCAGCCGCGGGAAGCGTGAAGCTTCCATTCATAATCACCGCGTCAAGATATCCCCCGGAGTTGCCAAACGTGAGCGCACCGCCGGTCACGTTGCCGCTGTTTATGGTTCCGCCGTCCAGGGTAAAGATGCCGCCGCCGCTGGGCGCCGAGAGCGTCGAGCTCAGGTTGTTCACGGTGCCCGTGATATTCAGCGTACCACCTGAGCCGGTTATGTTTCCCGAGAGATTGGACGTTCCGAAAGTGCCTCCGAAATCAACGGTTCCGCCGCTCGACGCCGTGATGGTGCCCGAATTCGACCACGTCGACCCACCTGTGCCAAGGTACAATATGCTCGAGGCACCCGTGGCCTGAAGAGCGCCGCCGTTGGAGACGGTGACGCCGCTCCCGTAACCGTAATAAACGCTGCCCCCGTTCGCGGAGACCGTTCCACCCGGGTTATTCGTGATCACGTCGGAACCTCCGTTGCCTATGTAGAGCGTTCCGCTCGTCGAGCTCACTGTCCCATTGTTGGTGAAATTAAAGCCGAGGTAGCTTCCGCCGTAAATATAGTTGGTGGAGGACGTGTTCGTGAATGTGCCGTTGTTCACGAACGTCAGGTTGGCCGCGTTGGCCTGTACCGTGACGTTGCCCGTCAAGGTATTGAGCGCCGTGTTCACGAGCGCAGTTCCCGTCCCTTTGAGGAGGATGTAACTGTCCGCAAACGTCGTCGTGCCCCCGGTGAAATTCGTCCCGTTTTCCGCAGTGAAGCTTCCAGACGTCGGCACGCTAAAACTGCCGCTCATCGTAACGCCGTTCAGCGTGCTCCCCCCCGCCGTACCGAAGGTGAGCGCACCGCCATTCACCGTTCCCTGTGATATGGTGCCCCCGTCCAGGGTGAATATCGCCCCTCCGCCGCCGTCCGGCGCGGTCAAGGGCCCCGTCGTGGAATTGTCCAGGTTTCCCGTGATGTTGAGGATTCCCCCTCCCGTGGCGGAGATCGTTCCGGTGGACAGGTTCGCCGTCGTAAAATTGCCACCCAGGTTCACTGTTCCTCCCGCCGCGGTGATTGTGCCCGTGTTGGTCCACGTCGTCGTGCCCGTGCCGAGAGTCAGCGTGGAGCCCGTGTTCGCCTTCAGGGTGCCCGCATTGGCAACCGTGCCGCTCGTGTTTCCGACGACGACATTGCCCCCGTTTGCCAATATGGTCCCACCCGAATTGTTCGCCACCGTGTCGGTCGCGCCGTTGCCCACGTACAGGTTCCCTGCCGTGGCGCTCACCGTTCCCGTGTTGGTGAAATTAAAGCCGAGGTAGCTTCCGCCGTAAATATAGTTGGTGGAGGACGTGTTCGTGAATGTGCCGTTGTTCACGAACGTCAGGTTGGCCGCGTTGGCCTGTACCGTGACGTTGCCCGTCAAGGTATTGAGCGCCGTGTTCACGAGCGCAGTTCCCGTCCCTTTGAGGAGGATGTAACTGTCCGCAAACGTCGTCGTGCCCCCGGTGAAATTCGTCCCGTTTTCCGCAGTGAAGCTTCCAGACGTCGGCACGCTAAAACTGCCGCTCATCGTAACGCCGTTCAGCGTGCTCCCCCCCGCCGTACCGAAGGTGAGCGCACCGCCATTCACCGTTCCCTGTGATATGGTGCCCCCGTCCAGGGTGAATATCGCCCCTCCGCCGCCGTCCGGCGCGGTCAAGGGCCCCGTCGTGGAATTGTCCAGGTTTCCCGTGATGTTGAGGATTCCCCCTCCCGTGGCGGAGATCGTTCCGGTGGACAGGTTCGCCGTCGTAAAATTGCCACCCAGGTTCACTGTTCCTCCCGCCGCGGTGATTGTGCCCGTGTTGGTCCACGTCGTCGTGCCCGTGCCGAGAGTCAGCGTGGAGCCCGTGTTCGCCTTCAGGGTGCCCGCATTGGCAACCGTGCCGCTCGTGTTTCCGACGACGACATTGCCCCCGTTTGCCAATATGGTCCCACCTGAATTGTTCGCCACCGCGTCGGTCGCACCGTTGCCCACGTAAAGGGTCCCTGCCGTGGCGCTCACCGTTCCCGTGTTGGTGAAATGAAAGCCGCTGTTGCCCGCACCGTAAATATAGTTGGTGGAGGCCGTGCTCGTGAATGTGCCGTTGTTCACGAACGTCAGGTTGGCCGCGTTGGCCTGTACCGTGACGTTGCCCGTCCAGATTCCGTCTGATGCGATCGTGAGCGCCGTGCCCGAGCCCGCAAGGTTCACGTAATTGTTCCCTAACGTCGTCGTTCCTCCCGAGAATACCGTCCCGTTTTCAGCGGTGAAGTTCGTGCCGCTGTTTGCTGCAAAGTTGCCGTTCTCGGTTGCTCCATTGAGGATGGTCCCGTTCGTGATGATCGTCTGGGCCATGGCTGGCATCACGAGTGCGGCCCAAGCGAGACCAAGTGCAATCAATCGACCAGAACCTGAGATTCTGAGCCTAGCCGAAGTCGGAGAAGTCATGCTCATTAGCTTTCGGAATATCCAAGATCACCCACGCTGATGGACGCAAGCAATTTGCAGAATACTTTTGCGAGGTTCGGCCGCCTGAATCATCCCGGTCACCGCATGCGAAACGAGGATGCTGCCACGAAAATACCATTGTTTCGCGCCTGACCACACCCACCGCAAAGGGGTGCACATCTTCGCTCAGGACAAGACCATTAACTGGAACCTCAACATAGTCTATGCTTTGGCAAATTGTTCTATAGCAGACTGTTTTGTGAACCAATGGGCAATACACAGGATCAGCGCGAGGGTGAAATTACCTATTGGAAAGGCGCCCGCGGGAAAGATCGGCCCGGGCCTTGCGGAATCGACGAAAGGCTTCTTTGCCGCGACCTCGCTAGCTCGGCTATCAGGGAGACCGTGACGAGGGCGGCTTGTCGCGGCGCAAACGGCGACAGATTGCGATAGTCGTTGTCAGGGGAGTTCTGCGTGTGGTTGCTGCCGCTGCGGATGCAAAGGAACGGGATCCTGGGGTACCTGCAGACCTGGGCCACCGACGCGTTCTCCATCTCCACTCCGTAAGGCGCGTGCTGCTGCCTGATGTCAGCAATCCTCTTGTCCGTGATCCCGAACTGGTCGCCCGACGTGATCCGGCCAAGGCGGACGCGCGCCATATAGGGAGGACTTTGCTGTGAGGCCGCTTCCGGGACAAGGCGCCTCATCACCCTCCTGGCGACAGCGACGGGAGTGCCCGGCACAATCACGGGCGGAGGGTTTTTCAACGTGGAAGTAATTGCCATTTGAATCGATTCCGCGGAGACAACCCATGCAGGAAACGAATCCCTGGCACATCCTCTGCTTGGCGCCCATGAAATGACGCGACACCTCACCCTGACGATCGTCCTGTCCTCGCTCCTGCTGGCCTCGGCAGCCGGCGCCTCGGAGTCCCGCAGGAAGGTGATCATCGACCAGGACGCGTTCGGGCCGGGCGGCAGCAATCTCCAGGCAATCCTGATGATCGTGCAGGCTCCGGACGTCGAGGTCCTCGGCGTCACGATTGAGAGCGGGGACGGCTGGCAGAAGGAGAACGTGGCCCACACGCTCAGGATGCTCGAACTCATCGGCAGACCCGACATACCCGTCGTGCCGGGTTCGACCTACCCGCTCGTCAATTCCGAGGAGGAGACGCGGCGCTGGGAGAAACTCTACGGCAAACTGGCCTACAAGGGAGCCTGGATGGAATCGTGGCCCGACTACAACACGGTCAACAGGACCCATTACCACGCTGCCGACGTCGTCCCGCCGCTCGAGGAGGGGGAGCCCGCGACCAAGCCCATGGCCGAAGCCGCGGCAAGCTTCATCGTCAGGAAGCTCCACGAATTCCCGGGGCAGGTCACGATCCTGGCGCTTGGCCCGTTCACGAACCTTGCCCTGGCCTCCCGCCTCGACGACGGCTTCGCCGCACTCGCGAAGGAGCTCGTGATCATGGGAGGCAGCTTCAACCCCGACGGGTCCAAGGTGGACGAGTTCTCGATGCAGTTCATCCGCAACCCGCGGGTCGAGTTCAACTGCCGCTGGGACCCCGAGGCTGCGAAGATGATGCTGCATGCCGGGTGGAAGAGGATCACGGCCGTCCCGACGGATGCCACAGTCGGCACGAGGTTCACGGCCGCGGTCGTGAGCCGCGCGACGGCAGGCTCCGATTCCCCCTCCGCGAAGTACGTGTCCCGGTTTGCCCAGACGGGCTTCCCCATGTGGGACGAGGTCGCGGCGGCGGTCTTACTGGACCCCACGATCGTGCTCCGTTCCCAGCCGCTCGCGATGGACGTCGACATTGGGCATGGGGCAAGCTACGGGGCGACCCTGAGCTGGCCGCCGGGGGGCGGGCCGGGCCTTGGCGAGCCTGATGTCACGGTGGTCCGCGCGGTGGATATTCCGCGGCTCGAGGCCATGTTCGCCGAGGGGGCGCGCCGGCCGCCCCAGCGGCCCTGATCCGGCCGCTGGCCGGGGTCAGTGCCTCGTCAGGCGCCGGTACTTGATCCGGTGCGGCTGGTCCGCGTCCCTGCCCTTCCTGCGGTGGAAGTCCTCGATGTAGCTCGAGTAGTTCCCGGAGAACCAGAAGGCCGTGCTGTCGCCCTCGAAGGCGAGGATGTGGGTCGCCACGCGGTCGAGGAACCACCGGTCGTGGGACACGACCACGGCGCAGCCCGCGAAGTTCTCGAGCGACTCCTCGATCGCGCGGATCGAGTTTATGTCCAGGTCGTTCGTGGGCTCGTCGAGCAGGATCAGGTTCGCCCCGGACTTGAGCAGGCGGGCCAGGTGGACGCGGTTGCGCTCGCCGCCTGAAAGGATGCCTACCTTCTTCTGCTGGTCCGGGCCCGTGAAGCCGAACTGCGCGCAGTAAGCGCGCGCGTTAACCTCGCGCCCCGCCATTCTCAGGATCTCCTCCCCTCCACTTATCGCCTCGTAGATCGTGGATTCGCCCGGAAGCGAGTCGCGCGACTGGTCGACGTGCGCGATCTTCACGGTCTCGCCGATCCGGAGCGTCCCCCCGTCCGGCTTTTCGGCGCCGGTGATGAGCCGGAAGAGCGTGGTCTTCCCCGCGCCGTTCGGGCCGATGACGCCGACGATGCCGCCCGGCGGCAGCGAAAACGTGAGGTCGTCAAAAAGGAGGTTGTCGCCGTAGGCCTTGGACAAGCCCTTCGCTTCGACGACGAGCGTGCCGAGCCGCGGACCCGCGGGAATCAGAATCTCATAATCCTTCTCCTTCTCGGCCACGTTCTCCTTCAGCATCGACTCGTACGCGGTGATCCTCGCCTGCGACTTCACGCGGCGCGCGGTGGCCGACTTGCGGATCCATTCCAGCTCGCGCGCCATCGCCTTCTGGCGCCGGTCCTCGGTCCGCTGCTCGACGGAAAGGCGCTTCTGCTTCTGCTCGAGCCATGAGGAGTAGTTGCCCTTCCACGGGATGCCGTGCCCACGGTCGAGCTCGAGGATCCACTGCGCGACATTGTCCAGGAAGTAACGGTCGTGGGTGACGGCGATCACGGTGCCCTCGTAGCGGGCGAGGTGCTGCTCGAGCCATTGGACGCTCTCGGCGTCAAGGTGGTTGGTCGGCTCGTCGAGGAGGAGGATCGGCGGCTTGCGCAGGAGCAGGCGGGCGAGCGCGACCCTGCGGCGCTCGCCGCCCGAAAGCCTGTCGACAAGCTGCTCCGGCGGCGGGCACCGAAGGGCGTCCATCGCCATCTCCACATGGGGGCCGACGTCCCACGCGCCGAGGGCGTCGATCTTCTCCTGGAGCTCCCCCTGCCGCGCCATGATGGCCGCCTTGGCCGCGTCGCTGGGTGCGGCGTCCAGCTCGTCCCACGTGGCGTCGTAGGCCCCGACAAGGTCGGTCAGGTGCTTCACGCCCTCCTCGACGCATTCGCGCACGGTCCTGCCGGCCTCGAGCTGCGGCTCCTGTTCCAGCAAGCCGATGGCGTAGCCCGGCTCGATGTGCACGCGGCCGTCGATCTCGGTGTCCCGAAGCGCAAGGATGCGCATGAGGGACGACTTCCCCGAGCCGTTGAATCCGAGGACGCCGATCTTGGCCCCGTAGAAGAACGAGAGGGAGATGTCGCGCAGGATCTCCTTGCGCTCGATTTTCTTCGAGACGCCGATCATGGAAAAGATGATCTTGGGCTCTTCCGACTTTGCCATTCGCCCACTCAAACGGTCCGCCGGCCTGCGGCAAGCCCCGCAGTCCCGCCCTTTAGGGCGCGAATGCGAAGCGACGGGGCTGGAGCCCCCGACGCGCGGCATCGGCCGGCGCGCCCGGGGCGGCTTTACTCCAAGTCTTGGCTCAAAATCATGTAGAGTATTAGCCTATAATATCTTACGTGCTCCCGACCAATAATAGTGATGTTTGTGCGCGCCGGCTTTGACGGCGGACCATAAATCCTCCAGCGTGGCGCGCGATGAAGTCGGTCAAGGTTCCAGCGCTCGAACTGTTTCTTCACGAGATGATCCCGCTCGCGAAAGCAATGGGTGTCGGCGTCGAGGTAAGCGACGACCGGGCGCTCGTGCTCACGGCCCCAAAGGAGCAGAACAAGAATTCTCTCAACACGGCGTTTGGCGGAAGCCTGGTCGCGCTCGCAACGCTCGCGGGCTACGGCGTCGTGTGGGAGCTGATGAAGGACGAGACGAAGGCCGAGAGGCCGGTCTGGCACATCGTCGTCAAGGAGAGTCGCGCCGCGTACCGCCGCCCGGTTCTCGGCGACCTGCGCGCGATCTGCGAGAGGCCCGCGCAGGCGGCAATCGCCGAGTTCAAGGACGCGCTCGCCCGCTACGGCAAGGCGAAGCTGAAGCTTCACGCGTCGATCATCGAGGACGGCAACGTGGCGGTCGACGTCCAGGCTGCGTTTGTCGTTTCGCGCTGAGCGCGGTGCGCCGGACTGGGCGGAGCGGCCCGAAGCCGCATTCCGTCCCGGCGGGTCTCCTTAGATGTGCCTCGAGTCGGACTCGTCCTTCTTCACGTATCCGGATTCCTGGCGCTGCAAGTTGACCTGGTTCTTCTTCACGTAGGCCTGGAACACGTCGTCGGCGCTCATCCCCAGGACCTGTGCGAGCGAGATGAGGAAATGGAACAGGTCGACGACCTCCACGCGTGCGTTCTGCTCATCAAACTTCTGGTACTTGGCCCACCATTTCCAGGGCACGGAATCAACAAGTTCCGCGATTTCCTGCTGCATCGCCCGCGTGTAATTCAGGATCCATTTGGCCTTCTCCTCATCGCTTGGGGGAGGCAACGCGACCCCTATCCTCCGGTTCAGAGCATCCTGCATCCTGAAGATCTCTTCGAATTTGTCCATGGGCCTCAAACGTGCGGCCGGCACCGGCGGGCGCAAGATGCAATTGGCCGGCTCCCGCAGGGGCCTTTTTTGGGGTTGCCCCGGAGCGCGATCCGCGCGACCGTATCCTGCTTCGGCACTTGCGTTTGAGCGCTACCCCATGCGCTCCGCACCGCCGGACACAACACGGCCGCTCCCAACCCTTGGTGAGCGCCATTACACAAAACAAAAACATAATGACAGATACAAATCCGTCCGGCGCATCATCCAGCCCGGCTGCCGACACCCAGGCACCCGCGGCCAGCGCCGAGACCCCTGCCGGAAGCTTCGGCAGCACGCGCGGATCGGGCCTCCTCCGCGGAAAGCGCCCCTCGGGCGCCACGGCCCCCACAGCAAGCCCGGCAAGGGGCGACTACAAGCCCACAGCCGTCGAGGTCATCACGCCTGAGCGCGAGTACAAGAACCCGTTCGCGAGCCAAGAGCCCGAGAACGCGCCGGCGGCAGAGCCGGCCAAGATCGAAACAGAGGCGGCTCCCGCCGCCAGCGCCCCCGCGGCAGAAGCCGAAGCCCCAGCCGCTCCCGCGGCAGCGGCCCCGGCGCCGTCCGTCGAGGAGAAGCGTGAAATCCAGATCCTCCCCCCTGCGGAGGCCGTACGCCCGGCGGTAAGCTGGGAGTCGCCATCCGCATCCCGCACGGAGCGGGAACCCGGCGAGCGACCCCTGTTCCGCGCTGACCGTCGCGAAGACGCGGAGCGCGCGCCGCGGAGCGAGGGAGGTGAACCCCGCTACGAGCGGCGCGAGCCCCGGCATGATCCGTACCGGGGCCAGCCGCGCGATCCGCGAGACGAGCCCGATTATGAGCAGCGCCCGCGGTACGAGCAGCGCCCGAATCGCGACAACCCCGCGGCGGCCGCGCCGGCGCCAAAGGGATTCTTCGGCTGGCTGAAGAGCCTCTTTGGAGGGAGCAAGCCCGCTGAAAGGCAAGTCGGGCGGGAGTCCGGCTCCGCAGGCGAGCGCTACGGCGACGGCCAGCGCCACCGCAGGCGCCACCGCGGCGGACGCGGGCACGGCGGCGGCCCCCAGGGCTTCCGCGACGACCGCTCACCGCAGGGGGGCGAACGCTTCCCGCAGGGCGCCGAGGGCGAGAACCGCGGGGGTGACCGCCCGTACGGCAACCGCCGCGGGCGCCATCGCGGCGGACAGGGCCGCGACAGGGGCGGCCCGCGCTCGGAGGGCCAACAGGGCGGCGGGGCGATTTGATCCGCCCGGGACCGCGCCTCCCCAGATAATCCTTGCCAATGCGCTCTCCAGGGAGCGCATTCCAAGGCGTCCGCACCTCGCGGACGCCCTTCTCCTTTTCCATGGCTGATCTCGTCGTAATCGGGGGCAAGCCCCTCTCCGGCACCGTAACCCCGTCGGGCAACAAGAATTCCGCCCTGCCCATCCTGTGCGCGACGCTTTTCACGGATGAGCCCGTCTCCCTGACGAATGTCCCCGACATCACCGACCTGGACAAGCTCGTGTCGTTCTTCGAGTCGCAGGGCTCGAGGATCGATTGGGACCGCAAGGCGGGCGTCATGCGCGTGGACCACAGCCAGTTTCGCAACACGCTCTCCAACGCCGAGCTTCCGCAGGACATGCGCTCGACGGTGCTCCTCTACCCCGCGCTCCTGAAGAGGATGGGGCGGATCACCATCCGCTCCAACGCGAAGGGATGCTCGCTCGGTGTCCGTGAGATCGATCCTCACCTTGACGTCCTGGCCGCGCTCGGGGCCGCAATCGACACGGGGGACCCGCTCACGATCTCCGCGACCGGCGGGTTCCGCGGGGCCCGGCACTGGCTCGACTACATGTCCGTCACGGTCACGGAGAACTTCGCGATGGCGTCTGCGGTCGCCACCGGGACCTCAACGCTCATAAACGCGGCCAGCGAGCCGCACGTCCAGGACCTCTGCAAGGCCCTCGTGGCGATGGGCGCCAGGATCAGCGGCATCGGCACCAGCATGCTCACGATCGAGGGCGTCGCGCGCCTTCACGGCGCGTCAATCGCCATTGGAACGGACTACCATGAGGTGACGACTTTTCTCGCCCTGGGCGCCATTACCGGAGGCGAGGTCAGCGTCCGCGATTCGGTGCCCCAGCATTTCGACCTGATCGCCCGCTCGTTCGGCAAGCTCGGCGTCAGGGTCATGCACGAGGGCAACACGGCGATCGTCCGCCGCGGCCAGACAAGGGTCGTCGAGACTCCCTTCACGACCAACATGCTCCCCAAGATCGAGGCGGCACCGTGGCCCTACTTCTCGGTCGACCTCCTGCCGCTTCTCATCGCCCTGTCGACCCGCTGCGAGGGCACGATCCATTTCTGGAACAAGGTCTACGAGAATGGCTTCTCGTGGATGCCGGAGCTCGCCAAGTTTGGCGCGCACATCCTCGTCAGCGACCCCCACCGCATCGTCGTGTTCGGCAACAGGCCTCTGAGGCCGGCGGTCGTCGACTCCCCCTACGTCATCCGCGCCGCCGTCGCGCTCACGATGGTGGCCGCGTCGATTCCCGGCCGCAGCGTCGTGCGAAACGCCGAGATCATAAAGCGCGCCCACCCGCGCTTCGTCGAGAACCTGCGCTCCCTCGGCGCGGAGCTCGAGTGGAGATAAAGAGCATGGCGCCGTCCAAGGATCCCGGGAAGGGAGTCGGGTTCGTGACCTCCACGCTCGCGGCCCCCGTGACGCCGGCCGAGGCCGCCCTCAGGCCCCTCCTCTTCGCGGACTTCGCCGGCCAGGCGAAGACCATCGAGCGCCTTCAGGTGATGGTCGGCGCCGCGAAGAAGCGGGGCGACCCGCTCAACCACATCCTCCTGTCCGGCCCCCCGGGCCTGGGAAAGACCACGCTCGCCTTCATCCTCGGCAACGAGCTCGGCCGCAATGTCCGGGTCACCTCCGGGCCCGTCGTGGAGAAGGCGGGAGACCTGGCCGGGCTTCTCACCAACCTCGAGGAGGGCGACCTCCTGTTCATTGACGAGATCCACCGCATCCCGAAGACCGTCGAGGAGTACCTCTACTCGGCCATGGAGGATTTCCGCATCGACATCATGATCGACCAGGGGCCGAACGCACGCAGCGTGCGCCTGTCGCTTCCGCGGTTCACGCTCATCGGGGCGACGACGCGGGCCGGCCTGCTTACATCGCCGCTCAGGTCCAGGTTCACGCTTCAGACGAGGCTGGACTACTACGACCGGCAGACCCTTCACTCGATTGTGCGCAGGACCTGCGGCCTGCTGAAGGTGAAGATCGACGACGAGGGCGCGGGCGAGATCGCAAGGAGGGCCAGGGGTACGCCGCGGGTGGCGAACAACCTCATCAACTTCCTGCGCGACTTCGCGCAGGAGCGGGCAAAGGGGGCCATCACGCGGGAGGTGGCGGCCGCGGGCCTTGAGCTCCTGGAGATCGACGCCTCCGGGCTCGACGAGATGGACAAGCGCATGCTTCGGGCGATGGCGGAGAACTACCGCGGGGGTCCCGTCGGGATGAGCACGATCGCCGTGGCCGTGGGAGAGGAATCCGAGACGCTCGAGGAGGTGCACGAGCCCTTCCTCATACAGGAGGGCTATCTGCAGAGGACCCCGCAGGGCCGCGTGCTCACGGAGAAGGGCTACGCTGCCGTGGGGCTCAAGCCCTCCGGGGACGGCCAGGCGTCGTTCCTGTAGGCCGCGATCCCCGTGACGCCGCTGGGCTTCACCCTCCTCGCACTCGGGATTTCGTACTTCGCGGGGCTTCTCGGCTCGCTCGTCGGCGTCGGGGGAGGAATCATCGTCGTCCCGGCCCTGACCCTCCTCATGGGGGTCAGCATCCAGAAGGCGATCGCCGCCTCGATCGTTTCGGTCATCGCGACCTCAAGCGGGGCCGCGGCGACGTACGTGAGCCAGCGGATCACGAACATGCGCCTCGGGATGATCCTGGAGGTGGCCACGGTCACCGGGGCTCTCACGGGAGCCTACCTCGCCGCGCTGGTCCCGGGAAGGGGCCTCTTCCTTATCTTCGCCCTGGTGCTCACCTACACCGCCTGGTCGATGCTGCGCCCCGGAGGCCGCTCCATTAGCCCCGTTCCCGATCCCCTCGCAGACAGGCTCCGCCTGCATGGATCCTTCTTTGACAGGTCGCTCGGCGCCGAGGTCCCGTACCGGGTCTTTCGGACAAAGCTCGGGCTCGCCGTCAGCTACGTTGCCGGCGTTGCGAGCGGCCTGCTCGGCATCGGGGGCGGGGTTTTCAAGGTGCCCGTGATGAACCTCGCCATGGGTATCCCGATCAAGGCGTGCACGGCGACCAGCAACTTCATGATCGGGGTCACCGCCGCGACCAGCGCCGCCGTCTACTTCATGCGCGGCGAGGTGCTTCCCTTTGTGGCGGCCCCGGTCGCGGTCGGCGTGCTCCTCGGGGCGCGGACGGGGGCCAGCCTCCTGGGAGGCACGAGAAACAGCACCATCCGCGTGATCTTCGTCGCCGTGCTCGCCGTGTCGGCCCTGAAGATGTTCTTGGAGGCGCTCAAATGACCTCGCGGGACAATGGGCCGCTCGCGGGGACGGAGAAGGCGATAAGCCGTGTCCTTCGGGTGGGCGTCACAGCGAGTCTGGCCCTCGTAACGGCAGGCACGCTCCTCTCTTTCCTCCGGCCCGGGGGCTACAGCGACCAGCCGGGTGAGGTGGCTCGCCTGATTGGGAACGGAGGGACCTTCCCGAGGACGGCGGGCTGGCTGATCGGCGGCCTGCTTCACCTCAACGGCGCGGCCGTTATCGTCGCCGGCCTCATTCTTCTCATCGCGACCCCGGTCATTCGGGTCGCGGTTTCCATCGTTGCCTTCGCCAGGGAGCGGGACCGCCCCTTCGTGGTCATCACCGCGATCGTGCTTGGGCTGCTGCTCCTCTCGCTTGTGCTCGGGAAATCCGGGTAACGGTCATCCAAGCGCGATCAGTGATGGGTCAATGCCCGCGGGATTGGCAGCGGGAGTGCCCCCAGCTCACCGGCCGGCGCTACCGAGACGAGGCGAACGATGGAGGGCGCGGCGTGCGCGCGAAGCATGTATCCTAAACCCACGGTCATCTGGACTGCACCCATGAGGTTCAGCCACAGGGCCCGGCAGCTGGCCGCGTCCGTGTGCGTCGGCGGAAACCACGAGGGGAACGCCCTTGGAAGGATTTCCATGAGCGCACCGATGGCGGCGAAGGCGGCGGCATTCAGGATATTCATCGGCTAGTGTTTAGTGTCAGTCTACGGCTCCCGGTTCCGGGTTCGGCAGACGTATCGAAGCCAGCACCGTGCCAGTGCGATGCCGCGCCCTATGTTATATGTAAATAATTATAGTACAATTATTTACATAATTATTGCCCGGAGTCAGGGAGCCGACCGTCCTGCAAAATGCATAGAACACCCCACAGCCGTCGTGCAGGGTGCTCGGGCGTGCACCCGGCCTACTGGCCTGCTAAAGGTCGCCAAGCTGGGGGCGAAGGACAATCTCCTCCACAACGGTCCTCCGCGTCATCCGGTAAAGGGCGACAAACGCCGACGCCACGTCCTGCGCGGGCATCATCCGCTTCTCCGGCACGCCGCTCCCCTTCCACGAGGGGGACACGGTCGCGCCGGGGTGGACGCAGCAGACCCGCACGCCCTTGTCCTTGAACTCAGCCCTCATCGCCTTTGAGAGCCCGGCCACGCCGAACTTCGCCGCCACGTAGGCCGGGGCGCCCGGCATGGCCGTGATGCCGGCGATCGATCCCATGTTGAAGATGTCCCCGCGGCGGCGGCGCACCATGGCCCGCGCGAACGCCCTGGACACCAGGAACAGGCTCCGGAGATTGGCGGAGATCATCCGGTCAAATTCCGAGGCGGTCGTCGAAAGAAAGGGCCCCCCGGCATACTTGCCGGCATTGTTGATCAGCACGTCAGCCGCGCCAAACCTGCGGCGCACGGCCGCCTCCATCTTTGTGACGGCGGCCTCGTCCGTGACGTCGCAAGGGAAGACTCCGGGCGTGCCGCCGAGGTTCGCGCACTCGCGCGCGACCCCCGCCAGCCTGTCGGCGCTGCGCGCAACGAGCGCGAGCCTCACGCCCTTGACCTCGGCGGCGAAGGCCCTTGCGATGGCGGCACCTATCCCCTGCGAGGCACCGGTGATGACGACGATGGGACCCTTCAGTCGGGATTTCATAGGCCTTTGAAACCCAACCCTAGCAGACGAGCGACGAAAAATTCGTGAAGTCGGCCGTGAAGCCGCCCTTCACGCCCTTGCAGATCACGCTCACCGCGTCATGGGAATGCAGCGACTCGAGGTGCGAGCACGCAATCTGGAAGTCGAGGATCCGCTTGTCGGCGTCGAACTCCCTGTAGAGGAGGCGTGCGGCGTCCTCGACGAACTTCAGGTGGGCTCCGTTCAGCTCGGCGAAGGCCTGCTCATCCTCGCGCTTCACCATCACCTGGGTCTCAGTGTGCAGCGCCTTGACGCACATGGCGTGGACGTCCTCGATCCAGATCTTTCGGCCCTTGGCCTCCTCGAGCGTCAGGCGGGCCTTGCTCCTCTGGGAATGCGGGACCCCGTAGACTCCGCGCGCGTCGCGCGCGTGCTCGGTGAGCTCCGCCGAGCACGGGCAGGCCGAGGAGTAGACGAACTCGAAATGGACAAAGCGCCGGTACTCGCCCGAGCGCGTCAGGACGCCCTCGAAGCCGGCCCGGTAGAACTGGTAGCCCTTGAGGCCGCTCCGCAGGCTTGTCTGGAGTATGGGATACGAGAACTCCAGCTTGAGGCGGGCGTCCTTGCTTTTGACGCGCCGCAGGTACGACTTCAGGATGCGCCCGACGCTCTCGCCTGTGAACGTCTCGCCCCGGTGGTCGTAGAACGACCGGACAATCCTGCTCATGTTTATTCCCTTGAGCTCCGCCTCCAGGGAAACGGTGCCCGTGACGCTTGTCTCAAGCGTCAGGGATCCGCCCTTCTTTGTCTTGATCTTCAGGGGCAGCTTGAAGTTCGAGACGCCGACCTGCTGGATCGGCACGTGGGAGCCCTGGATCACGTCGTGCGCCACGTCCATGATGTCGGGCATGGCCTCACGGTACCCTGCCGAGGGCCGGAAGCGGTGGTCGTAGGTCCGCTCGATCTTCGGGCGGGAGCCGCTCGACGACGCGTGCAGGTACATCTCCCTCGCCTTGCTCACGGGGCCCCCCCTCCTGGGCCGCGGTACTCGGCAAAATTGCGCGGTGTCTCGAATAGGCGGACGCTGTGGAGCCTGCCCGACTTGATTCTAGGGGCGATCCGCTCCCAGAACGCGACCGCGAGGTTCTCGGCCGTGGGGATCACCCCCTTGAGGAAATCGACGTCCTTGTTCAGGTTGCGGTGGTCGCACGGCGCGACGACCGCCTTCTCCAGGATCCGCTTCAGCTCGGCGAGGTCCAGGACGTAGCCCGTCTCGCGTGCGGGACGCCCCCGCACCGTCACCTCGAGCACGTAGTTGTGCCCGTGGCCGTTCGGGTTTGCGCACGGCCCGTACGTCCGCTCGTTCCACGCCCTGCTCCGGGACGGGTTGAACAGGCGGTGCCCGGCATTGAAATGCACCTGGCGCGTGATGAACACGTCCCCCGGCCCTGAAACCTCGGCTCGCGTCGGCATGGAGGGTCAGAAGTAGCACAAAACCGTCGCGGGTCAACCCGCCGCAGGGAATACCGTTGCGCCGCCCGCGCACATGGATTGAACCTGTCGGATGGCGATGAGGTTCTGCATTCTGGGCAGCGGCAGCTCGGGCAACAGCGCTCTTGTTGCGACGGAGAGGACGAGGATCCTGCTTGACGCCGGGTTTTCGGCCCGCCGACTGGCGTCCCTCATCGCGGCGGCCGGCGATTCCATCGAGAGGGTCGACGCCGTCTTCGTGACGCACGAGCACAGCGACCACTCGTCGGGGATCGAGAGCCTGAAGAGGTTCCCGAACCTCAAGTTCTACGCGAACTCCGCGACGGCGCGCGCGGTCCAGAAGACGCTCACGTGGAGCCCGAACTGGAAGATATTCGCGACTGGCTCGTCGTTCGTGCACAAGGACCTGGAGGTCGAGAGCTTCGCCATCCCCCACGACGCGCAGGACCCGGTGGGGTTCCGGTTCTCGAGCGGCGTCGAGGGCGACCTCTTTTCGCCGCGCAGGACGCTCACGTGGGTGACCGACCTGGGGCACGCGCCGCAAAGCGTCCGCGACCGGATCCGCGAGTCGGACGTCGTCGTCGTTGAGGCCAACCACTGCCCGAGGATGCTCGAGGCCGACCCGAGGAGGTCATGGACCCTAAAGCGGCGGATTTCAGGGCGCCACGGCCACCTGTCCAACGAGCGCATGAGCGAGCTGCTCCTGAGCGTGGCGAGCCCGCGCTGGCGAAAGATCTACCTCGCCCACCTTTCCCGCGACTGCAATTCAAGGGACGCCGTCGAGCTGGCGCTCGTCGCCCTGCGCTCGATGCTCACGTGCGAGTTCTCCATCGTCGAGCACGGCGGGGGAACGCCCTTCTACGAGATTGCCTGAGCGTCCGGCGACAGGGCGCGACGGCGCAGTCCCGCAAGCGAAGGCGGCCGCCCTGGAGCCTATTAGCGCCGCTCGCGTGAAATATTCGGTAAAATTATGATTTAGGCTGTCACCAAGGGAGGGAATCGGCGTCAAAGTACCGATGCCCGAACTCCCGTCAGGACCCCGCTTGCTCCAGCGCCATCTAGGGAGGGTCCTTTCCGTCGTTCTTTTCGCCGTCCAGGCGCATGCCGACTCGCCCAGGTTGTACAACATCTCCACCCGGGGACCCGTTGGCACGGGCGCCAACATCATGATCGCCGGGCTGGTCATCGGACCGGGCACACCGGAAACCGTCCTGATAAGGGCCGTCGGCCCCTCCCTCGTCCCCTTCGGGGTCAGCGGCGTGCTGACGGCGCCGGTCCTTTCGTTGTACGACTCCTCCGGCAACCTCCTTCAGTCAAACCAGGGGTGGAGCACCGGCAATGCGACGGCCCAAATCATGAGCTCCGCTGGGGCGTTTGCGCTGCCCTCGGGAAGCGCGGACTCGGCGCTCGTCGCGACACTCCAGGCCGGTGCCTACACGGCCCAGGTATCCGGCGCAGGCGGGACGACCGGCGTCGCCCTCCTCGAGGTCTACGAGGTCGGGGCCACGTCAACGACAGCCCGGCTGGTGAATCTGTCCACGCGGGGCCAGGTCGGCACGAGCGGCAACATCATGATTCCCGGCATAACGATCGGGCCGGGCACGGGCACAAGGACGCTGCTTATCCGGGCGGCGGGTCCGGCCCTGGCCTCGCTCGGCGTCCCGGGCTCCCTTGCGGACCCCACCTTCCTGGTCACGGATGCGTCAGGCGCGACGGTGGCAAGCAACGACAACTGGGGCACCCCCATCGGCAACGCGCCGGACGCCTCGGCCCTCAGCGCAGCGTTCATCGCGGCCGGGGCTTTCTCGTTCGCAGCGGGCAGCCTCGACTCCGCCACGATCGCAAGCTTCGGGTTCGGATCCTACACGGTGCAGGTCAGCGGCAACAACGGGTCGACGGGCGTGGCCCTTGTTGAGGTCTACGACATCACCCCCGCGGCCCCGCCGGGACCGGACACCGTCGCCATCGCCCCCACGGACGCGAACGCCGACACCAGCGGAGGCAACACGGGGACGTTCACCGTCACGCGGACCGGCGACACGAGCGTGCCGCTCACGGTCGGCTACTCGGTCGGCGGAACCGCGGTGAACGGAATCGACTACGCCGGGTTGCCGGGCTCCGTCACCATCCCCGCCTACGAGTCCGCGGCGACCATCACGGTCGCGCCCAACCCCAGCCTCTCCGCGGCCGGCACGAGCACGGTCGTCCTGACGCTCAATCCCTCGGGAACCTACACGGTCGGCTCCGCCAACGCGGCGACGGTCGCGATCCAGTACATCGCCCCCACCCTGTTTGTGTCGCAGATCCGCCCGACATCGAACGCCACGGGTTCCACCGGCTCCGGAGTCGCGACAATCCTGATCAGCGCCAGCGGCACCCTTGCAAGCGTCAGCCTTTCGTTCAGCAACCTCTCGTCCGACGAAGTTGTCGCCCACCTTGAGATTGGCGGCGACATGAACAACGGGACGTATGTCGTCAATCTGCCAAGCGGCCAGGTGAGCAACCTCCCGTGGACGCCGGCCGCCATCGGGCAGTACTCGGCCGCGCAGGTGGTGGCGGCCCTCATGACGGGCAACCTCTACGTCGAGATCGACAGCGCAACCTACCCAAGCGGCGAACTCGGCGGGAAGTTTGTCGCGGCCGCGGGATCGCAGGCGTTCACGCCTCCGCCCCCGCCGCCCGCGATCAACCTGAGCGTCGTCACGGCGGCCGACGCGCCCCGCTTCCTAGCCCAGGCGACCTTCGGACCGACCGCCGCCGACATCAGCGCACTGCAGTCCCATGGCTACTCGGCCTGGGTCACGAGCCAGATGGCGCTTCCTGAGACCTCGCACCGCACCGCGACGGACGCGGACGCCGCGGCGTTTCCGCCCGCGGGCCAGTACACGGTCACCCAGGACAACCGGCAGGCCGCTTGGTGGAAGATATCCCTCGGGGCCCCCGACCAACTGCGCCAGCGCGTCGCGTTCGCCCTGAGCGAGATCTTCGTGACCTCGGATGTCGCCTCGCAGCTTGCAAACCAGCCCGACGGGCTCGCGACGTACTATGACATGCTAGCGAACGACGCCTTCGGCAATTTCCGGCAGCTCCTCCAGGACGTGACCCTCAGTCCCGCGATGGGCAACTATCTGAACATGCTGCACAACGCCAAGGCCAACCCCTCGAAGGGCACAAGCGCCGACGAGAACTACGCCAGGGAGGTGCAGCAGCTCTTCACGATAGGCCTCAGCGAACTCCAGCCCGACGGGACGCTCATGCTCGACTCGAATGGGCTGCCGATCCCGACGTACGACCAGAACGAGATTGTCCAGACCGCCAACGTCTTCACCGGCTGGGGCTACCATTCCTCGGCCGCCAACCCGAGCTTCTACGGGACCGCATCAGACTTCGACGACCCGATGATGCTGTATCCGTCATATCATGACGAAACGCAGAAGACCGTCGTGAACGGGCTCGTCATCCCGGCAAGCCAGGACGGGGCCACGGACCTGAAGATGGAGCTCGACGCCCTCTTCAACCACCCCAACACGGGGCCCTTCATCTGTTCCCAGCTCATCCAGCGCCTCGTGACGAGCAACCCAAGTCCGGCCTACGTGTACCGGGTGGCGCAGGTGTTCGCCAACGATGGCACGGGGACCCGCGGCAACCTGGCTGCCGTGATCAAGGCCATTCTGCTCGACTACGAGGCGCGCTCGCTCGCGGTGGCAGCCGACCCGGGTTTCGGGAAGCTGAAGGAGCCGCTCCTGCGGATGACGGCGCTCTACCGCGCGTTCGCCGCCGCGGCCCAGGACGGCCGGTTCGCGATACTCAACCCGCAGGTCAACCTGGACGAGGCCGCCCTGCGCTCCCCCACCGTGTTCAACTTCTTTGACCCGGGTTACGTGCAGCCCGGCACCCTGGCGAGCGCGGGGCTGGTCGCCCCGGAGTTCCAGATCACGACGGCGAGCACGACCGTGAGCGTCCCCAACACTATCTATTCGGCGGTCTACACGCCGACGTCGCCGTCGCCGACAACCATCGTGCTCAACCTGTCGCCGCTGACCGCGAACACCTCCGATCACGCCTCCATGGTCGCCACGCTCAACCAGCTCCTTTGCATGAACGCGATGAGCGCCCAGACCCAGGGAGCCATTGAGTCCGCCCTCACCTCGGCCCCGTCCGGGACGTCCCCGTCCGCCCTCGCGCAATTGGCGCTCTACCTCGCGTCCACCTCGCCGGACGCGGCAATCCAAAAATGAACTCACCCAGCGATCTTTCCAGGCGCCGATTCATCGGCAGGGCGTGCGCCGCCGTGGGCGCGACCGGCATGCTTTCGGCGCTCGCGCAGCTCAGGATGATCGGCGCGCTTGCCGCCGACTCATCCCCGACCGATTACAAGGCCCTCGTCTGCCTGTTCCTCTACGGCGGGAATGACTCGAACAACCTTCTGGTCCCGGTCGACAATCCGAACTACCAGCTGTACGCCGCGGACCGGACGGTGCTCGCCCTTCCCCAGGCGGGCCTGCTCCCGATCACGCCGAAGACCTACAGCGACGGGCGCAGCTGGGGGCTTCATCCTTCCCTCGTCGAGGTCCAGCAGCTCTTCGGCCAGGGCAGCCTGGCTCTCCTCGCAAACACCGGGACGCTGGTGCAGCCGGTCACCCTCGCCCAGTACAACGCGGGGACCGTGGCCCTTCCGCCCCAGCTCTTCTCGCACGCAAACCAGCAGGTGCAGTGGCAGAGCAGCGTGCCGGACCAGCCCTTCACGACCGGATGGGGCGGGCGCCTCGCCGACATCGTAAACGCCCTCAACTCCAACCCCAAGATCTCGATGTCCGTCAGCGTTGCCGGCCAGAACTCGTTCCAGGTCGGAAAGAACGTTTCTCAGTTCGCCGTCAATTCGACGGGCGCCGTGGTCCTGCAGGGAACAGGCACCTCCGGGATCGCGGGCGTGCGGTCCACGGCCCAGCAGAACATCCTCAATCTCCAGGAGCAGAACCTCTTCGAGGCCGCGTTCGGCGGAACCACCTCCAGCGCGATAGCCGACAGCCAGCTGCTCAACTCGATCCTCGCAACCTCGCCGAAGCTTTCCACAACATTCCCGAACACGAGCGTCGGAAGCCAGATGCAGATGATCGCGCGGATGATAGGCGCCGCGCCCCAGCTAGGCCTCACGCGCCAGGTGTTCTTCGCGAGCCTGGGCGGTTTCGACCTGCACTCGGACCAGCTCGGGGCCCACGCGACCCTCTTTACGCAGCTGAGCCAGGCCCTGAGCGCGTTCTCGGCCGCCACGACGGAGCTCGGGCTTCAGAACCAGGTGACCACCTTCACCGCGTCGGACTTCAGCAGGACCTTCAACACCAACGGCACGAATAACGGCACGGCGGGTTCGGACCACGGGTGGGGATCCCACCATGTGATCATGGGAGGCGCGGTCAGGGGCGGCGACATCTACGGCCAGGTGCCGCTCCTTGAGCTCGGAGGGCCCCAGGACACCGGCCGGGGCCGCTGGATCCCGACGACCAGCGTGGACGAATACTCGGCAACGCTGGCCACGTGGTTCGGCGTGAGCGCCGCGAATCTGCCGGTGGTGCTCCCCAACATCGGACGCTTCGCCACTTCCAATCTCGGATTCATGGGATAGAACGGGCTCCGGCATGGTTTCACCGCGCGTCCGCATCATCCTGTTCGGGATCGCCCTGGCCCTGCTCGTCCTGCTGGTGGCGTATCCCCTGAGCCCGGTTCCCCATGGCGGGGCCCAGTCCCCGAATCGGCAGCCCGCGCTTGGTTCCGGAAAGGAGCCGCAGCCGGCGATTTCCGGGGCAGTCCAGGCGGCCGGCGCCGAGGAGCGTTCCCGCCTTGCCGACAACCTCAATTCGCCGTCGGGCGACGTGCACGCGGACCTGCGGCTCGTCAACGAGATCTTCATCGCCTACCGAAGCGCGCTGCGCACCGGAAACCCCGTCGGCGAGAACTCGGAAATCACCGCCGCCCTGACGGGACGCAACAGGCTCGGCTACGCGTTCATCCCGGCCGACAGCCGGGCGATCAACGCGAAGGGCGAGCTCTGCGACCGATGGGGAACGCCCTACTTCCTCCACCAGCTCTCGGGCGAGCGCATGGAGGTAAGGTCGGCGGGCCCGGACCACAGGCTCTGGACGGCGGACGACGAGGTGCTTACGCCGTAGCCGGCCCCCGTCGCCGGGCGCGCGGTCGCCGGTTGACGGCGGGTCGCATTACCGTTCATTTCTGGGCGGACCACGACCCATCCGCATGGATTCAAGCCCCATACCCGTAACCGTCCTCACCGGCTTCCTCGGCTCCGGCAAGACCACCCTCCTGAACCGCATCCTCACCGAGCGGCACGGACGCAAGCTCGCTGTCATCGAGAACGAGTACGGCGAGGTGGGGGTGGACAACCAGCTCGTGATCCAGAGCGACGAGGAGCTCTTTGAGATGAACAACGGCTGCATCTGCTGCTCGGTGCGCGGCGACCTGATCCGCATCCTGGGGCGCCTGCTCAAGCGCAAGGACCGGCTGGACGGGATCCTGATAGAGACCACCGGGCTCGCCAATCCGGCGCCGGTGGCGCAGACCTTCTTCACGGATGACGAGATGCGCCGAAGTTTCCGGCTGGACGGGATCGTGACGGTGGTGGACGCGAAGCACGTCTCCTCCCATCTCGACCTGGGCGACGAGTCCGTGAAGCAAGTCGCCTTTGCAGACGTGATCCTTCTCAACAAGACCGACCTGGCGACGAAGGGCGAGCTCGACGCGCTCGAGGCGCGCATCCGGGGTATCAACGCCGTGGCCTCGATCCACAGGACCCGTGACTGCGGCGTCGCGCTCGACCGGGTGCTCGATATCGGCGGCTTCAACCTAGGCAGGGCCACGGAGATCGACCCGAAGTTCATGGAGCCCGAGTACCCCTTCGAATGGGCCGGCGCCTACCGCCTGCCGGCGGGAACCCACGACCTTGTCATCGGGCACAAGAACGGCGATGAACACGATCACGGACACGACCACGAGCACGGCAACGGTCACCATCACCACGGAAACGAGAACGAGCTCGACGTGGCTGTCATGCCGGTGGGCTCGCTTGGCGAACGGGACATCGCAGCCGTGCGCGACTCGGCGGTGTCCGTCTTTTCGGGCTGGGAAAGGCGCGTAAAGGACGGCGAGCGGATCCTTCCCAGCTCCAATCTCAACAGGCTGCTCCTGGATGAAGGCAACGGGAGCTTCAAGATCGAGGTCGAGAACCCCGGCCTCTACCTCGTCTTCGAGGGATGCGGGGAGGATCCTCTCCACATCCATGTCGGGGGCGACATTGTGAAGCCGTCTTGGCAGGCCGACTTCCACGCGGCGCACGAGCACAGCGAGGGCGTCACCTCGGTCGGCATCCAGCAGCCCGGTGAATTGGACGGAGGCCGCCTGAATGAGTGGATAAGCGGCCTGCTGCGCACCAAGGGCAACGACATCTACCGCATGAAGGGGGTCCTAAGCGTCCGGGGCGCCGCCAAGCGCCTGGTGTTCCAGGGAATACACATGCTTTTTGACGCTAAGTTTGACCGCGAATGGGGTTCCGAGCCGCGCCTCAACACGCTCGTTTTCATCGGGAAGAACCTGAACCGGACGGCGCTTACCGACGCGTTCAAGGCGTGCCTTTCGGCGTGAAAGGCAAATGCAGCTGACAAAGCACTGGGCCGGGCAGCTGGACGACTACGCGATCGACCTTGCCTGGTCGCCCGACGGGTCGGTCCTTGCGGTCGCGTCGGCATCCGGTCCGATCACGCTCTTCGACGCGCCGGATGGGGCGAAGCGCCACGAGTTCCCGGGCCACGAGGGTGGCTCGAATGCGGTGGCGTGGCGCCCGGGCGGGATGATCCTGGCCAGCGGCGGGCAGGACGGTGCCGTGAAGCTCTGGGACGGCGTCGCGGGCCAGCACGTCGCGACGGCGTCGCTCGGGCACGCGTGGGTCGAGCACCTCGCGTGGCGCCCGCAGGGGCTGGCGCCCCTTGTCGCCGCGGCGGCGGGGCGAAAGTTTGTCTTCCTGAATCCCGACGCGACCGTGCGCCACGAGTTCAAGGATGCCCCGAAGACCATCTCGGCCATTGCGTGGCACCCGCAGGGAGGGTGCGCCGCCGTGGCCTACTTCGGGGGGGTCTGCCTTTGGGACGCCGACGACGCCGTCGCGCAGAAGGAATTTGCCTACGGCAACGGGATACATGCGCTCGTGTGGTCGCCCGATGCAAGGTGGCTGGTCTCCGGCAACCAGGACCCGAGCGTGCACCTCTGGATGCCCGAGAGCGACGTCGAGCTCCAGATGAGCGGCTACGAGAGCAAGGTGCGCCACCTCTCGTTCGACCCGGCGAGCCGCTGGCTGGCCACGAGCGGCAGCCAGGACGCGTGCATTTGGGACTGCTCGGGCCCGGGGCCGGAGGGTCGCGAGCCGCTCATGCTGCCCCACGAGGCCCCGGTCTGCGGGGTCGCGTTCCAGAGGACCCACAGCCTGCTGGCGACGGCGTCGCAGGACGGGACCCTCGTGCTCTGGAGCCCCGAGCGGCGGCAGCCGCTGCGGGCCACGGTCCGGATGCCGGCGGCCGCTGCCTGCATTTCCTGGTCCCCCGACGACACGCTCCTCGCGATTGGCTCCGAGAAGGGATTCGTGTACGTCCTGAGATGTGAGCCGTGAAACCCTTTGAATTCCTTGGCCTGCCCGGGCCTCTCTGGCAGTCGCTCGGCCTGACCTTCGAGCTTGCGGCCGTCACGACCGTGATCCTCGGGATCGTCGGGCTCCCGCTGGCCCACTGGCTGAACACCTCGCGCCGCGCCCTCGCGCCGATCGTGGAGACGCTTGTCGCCCTTCCCCTCGTGCTTCCGCCGACGGTCATCGGCTTCTACCTGCTCATCGGGTTCTCCCCCGACCACCCGCCCGGCAGCTGGTGGGTCGCGCTGACGGGCCACTCCCTGGCCTTCACGTTCGCCGGACTCGTGATCGGCTCCGTCATCTATTCCCTGCCCTTCGCGGTGCAGCCCTTCCAGGTTGCCCTGAAAAGCGTGCCCCAGGAGCAGCTTGACGCCTGCGCGGCCCACGGAGCCCCGCCCTGGCACGTATGGACGCGCGTGCACCTCCCGCTGGCGTCGCGGGGGATCGCCGCCGGCCTGACGCTCGGCTTCGCCCACACGCTGGGGGAGTTTGGCGTCGTGCTGATGATCGGCGGGTCGATTCCCGGTGTCACGAAGGTCGCCAGCATCGCACTCTACGACGAGGTCCAGACCCTGGACTACTCCAGGGCGCACGCCTTCGCCGCAATCCTGCTGGTCCTGTCCTTCCTGCTCATCCTCACCGCGACCCTCCTGAGGCGGCGCGAGCAGCGGCGTTAGCAATCTGCGTCCGCGCTCTCGACGCCGAACACCGCCGCGGCATAGGTCTCGGCGCTGAAGGCCTGAAGGTCCTCGGGGCCCTCGCCGAGCCCCACAAAATAGATGGGCAGCTTCAGCTGGCGCCAGATCCCGACAATGGCCCCGCCGCGGCTCGTGCCGTCGAGCTTGGTGACAATCAGGCCCGTGAGCCCGAAGCTCTTGTGAAACGCCTTCGCCTGCTCGATCGAATTCGCCCCGAGCGAGCCGTCGACGACCAGCCAGGCGTGATGCGGCGCGCTCGGGTCGATCTTGGACACCACCTTCCTTATCTTTGAGAGCTCGACCATCAGGTTGCCCTTGGTGTGGAGGCGGCCGGCCGTGTCGATGATGACCCAGTCCCGCTTCCTGCTCCGCGCCGCCTGCACCGCGTCAAACGCGACTGCGGCCGGATCCGACCCCGGCTTGTTTGCCACAAGCTCTAGGTCGAGCCGCGTAGCCCACGACCTGAGCTGGTCGATCGCGGCCGCGCGGAAGGTGTCGCACGCGGCCAGGAGGACGGACCCGCCCTCCTGCTTGAGCCTCCAAGCGAGCTTGGCGGCGGTGGTCGTCTTTCCCGATCCGTTGACGCCGATGAGGACCACCACGGTCGGCGGCGCGGCGGCCCGGGTGACCGTGCCCTCGGAGCCCGCGAGGGCGCGCCTGAGGACGTCGGCCCCGATCGCCGCGGCCTGCCGGCCCTCGAGGCCCTTCTCGCTTCGGGCGGCCAGCTTGATCTCCCCCAGGATCTCGGCCGTGGTCTCCACTCCGAAATCCGCGGCGAAGAGCGCCTCCTCAAGGCTCCCCAGGGAGGAGGCGTCGATCCGGCGCCCCCCGAAGAGCCCGTGCGTCTTCGACGAGATCGCCGACACGGTCTTGGCGAGGCCCTCCCTGAACTTCTTGAGGAGCGAAAGCACGTTGCGCTGGGCCGCTCCCGCCCCTAGTCGGAGGCCTTGCGCGCATCCCGGCCCAGGTGGTCCTTCATGCGGTCGAGGATCCCGTTGATGAAGCGCTTGGAGTCCGCGTTCGAGAACTCCTTCGAGATGTCGATGGCCTCGTTGATCGAGACGACGGGCGGGATGTCCTTCCGGTGGAGCATCTCGAACATCGCAATCCTGAGGATCGCCAGGTCGATCTTGGCGATCCGTTCAAACTCCCAGTTCTGAGCGAGGACGCGGATCTGCGCATCGATCTCGGAATGGTTCCGTATGACGCCGTCGATCAGCTCCTCGCCAAACGAGTAATGCTCCCTCGGCTTCTCCTGGCCCTCGAAGAACACCTTCAGGTCGTCGGCGAGGATGGCGGGGGGGTTGATGCTCCAGGCGTAGAGGTACTGGACGGCGGCCACCCGGCCGTCGTGGCGCTGTGCGTACTGCGCCTTGCTCATTTTAGAAGCTCCCTCCTGAGCGCCGCCATCGAGACCGCCGCATCCGCAAACTCGGCCCCCCGGTCGATCCTTCCCTGGCAGCGCGCCCGGGCCTGGGCCGCGTTCTCGGCGACGATGACACCGTTGATCACGGGCACCCGGGCCGAGAGGGAGACGTCCATGAGGCCGCCCGCGGCGGCGTTGGCTATCAGCTCGTAGTGGATCGTGCCTCCCCGGATGATGACGCCGAGCGCGATGACGGCGTCCGGCCTCCTCCGGTCCGCCAGCAGGCGGGCGGCCAGCGGGAGCTCATTCGAGCCGGGAACCCTGACGACCGTCACGTTCCTGCCCCTGACTCCGGCCGCGGAGAGCCTGCGGCGCACCCGCAGAAGCAGGGCCTCGACCAGCCGCTCGTTGAAACGCGCGGCTGCGATCGCAATCTTGAATCCGGAGGCGTCGACGGCCTTCGGGACGGGTGAATCGCCACTCATGGAACGTCGAGAGCAGAACCGGGGGCCGGCAATCCGCAACATGAATTCGCGCGGTATTTCACGAGATCCGCGATCGAGATCATCCGAAGCCCGAACCGGCGCTTGAATTCCACGATGGCGCCCAGGCGGGCGACCGAGCCGTCGTCGTTCATCAGCTCGCACAGGACACCGCTCGGATGAAGGCCGGCGAGGATCGCAAGGTCGACCGCCGCCTCCGTGTGTCCGGGGCGCTCGAGGACCCCGCCGGGCCTCGCGCGAAGGGGGAAGACGTGGCCCGGGCGCGCAAGGCCACCCGGCCTTGACTCGGGGTCCCCGATGATGTGGATGGTCCTCGCCCGGTCGGCCGCGCTGATTCCCGTCGTGACGCCCTGCGCGGCGTCCACGCTGACCGCGAAATCCGTCCGGTGCCTGTCCCGGTTGTCGGCGACCATGGGACCCAGCCCAAGCCTGGAGAGCACCTCCCCCGTTGTCGCTACGCAGACGATCCCGCTGCAGTGCCGGATCATGATGCCGATCGCCTCGGTCGTCGCCTTTGAGGCGGCCATGATCAGATCCCCCTCATTCTCGCGCCGCTCATCGTCGGTGACGATCACCATGCGCCCGGCGGCGATGTCAGCCACGGCCGACTCTACGGAGTCGAATGGGGACGGCTGGGACGAGGGCATCCGGCCAAAATCGCCGCACGATCGCCACCTGTCAATTCGGGGCCGCCCCCCGCGCCGCGCGGGGATCAGTCGGCGAAGTCGATGACGTAACTCTCCACGTCCGAGCTGCTGCCCGACAGGAGGGATATGTGCAGCTTGAAGGAGTGCGGGGACTTCACCGGATAGTCCGACGCGAGCACGGCGGGATCGTCCGTCGGCAGGAGCTCCGTGCGCTCGCTGTTGGGTTGGTAGTGAACCGGCCAGCGCAGGACGGCGGACGCCTTGTCGGCGGGAGTCGGCTTCTTCTTGTCGTTGTAGAATGTGATCCGGAACGCGCCGCCCTTCAACTCCACCCCCAGCCATCCGCCCTGCGGCCGGCCGATCGCGATGCCCGTTATCGTTCCCTCCTTCTCGTCGGCGGGAGGGGTGGGAGCCGCCGGCGTCGCAGGCGCCGCCAAGGCGCAAGCCGCTGAAAACACGAGTCCGGAGAAGACAAGAAACACCGCTCGTTTCATCGCGCAAAACCTATGTCCCCAAGCCGCCTTCCGCAAGTCTCTTCACGGACCTGGCTGATAATGAGGCCTTTAGCGCACTCCATCGCTTGAGCCGCTCCCCGATGGCGGACTCGGCACCCGCGGTCTTCGGTGTGTAGAGCCGGACAGCCCTCACCATATAGTCCTGCCCGGACACCCCCTCCGGAAAGTCATGCGAATACCGGTAGCCCTTCCCTTGACCCATTCTCTTGCTCGCCTGCCCGCCCTTGTCGCGCAGGTGCTCCGGCACGGCCTGCACGGGCTCCTCGGCCAGCACGCGGTGGGCCTCCCCCAGGGCGATTGTGGCCGAGTTGCTCTTGGGCGCCGTCGCAATGTAGAGCGTCGCGTGCGCGAGTGTGAGCTCGGCCTCGGGCAGGCCGACAAAGTCGACGGCATGATGGGCGGCCACCGCCAGCGGGAGCGCGTTCGGGTCGGCTAGGCCGACGTCCTCGCTGGCCAGAATGACAAGCCTTCGCGCCACGAACCGGGGGTCCTCCCCTCCCGCCAGCATCTTGGCCAGCCAATACATCGCCGCGTCCGGGTCCGATCCGCGGCAGCTCTTGATGAAGGCCGAGATCGTGTCGTAGTGCTCGTCCTCGTCGGCGTCGTAGCGGATCCTCCTCTCGCGCGCGAAGACCGCGAGGTCTCCGGCCGTGATCGCGGAAGGTCCGGCCTTGCCGAGCGCGATGACCTCGAGGGCGTTGAGCGCGCGCCTCAGGTCCCCATCGCAGAAGACGGCGAGCTCGGAGAGGATCTTCGGAGAGGCCGTGACCCCGAGGCCGCCGAGACCGCGCTCCGCGTCGGCCAGCGCGACCGCGAGGACGCCCGCCACCGCGGCCGTCGTCAGCGGCTCCAGGCGGAACAGGTGGCTGCGGGACAGCAGGGGCGGGTTCACGTAGAACCCGGGGTTGTGCGTCGTCGCCCCTATCAGGCGCACGACGCCCTGCTCCACGTCGGGGAGCAGCAGGTCCTGCTGCGTCTTGTTGAACCGGTGGAGCTCGTCGATGAAGAGGATCGTGCGGGCGCCCGGAGCCCGCCTTGCGGCCCCGAGGACGTCCCTGAGCTCCGCCACGTTCGACATCACGGCATTCACGCGCACGAAACGGCTGCGCGTCTCCCGGGCGATCGCCTCAGCAATGCTCGTCTTCCCGCTCCCCGGAGGCCCGTAGAACAGCAGCGATCCGAAATTGTTCTGGGCCACGAGGCGGGCGAGGAGGCTGCCCGGGCCGAGGATATGGTCCTGGCCCACGACCTCCGAAAGTGCGCGCGGCCTCATCCGCACCGCCAGGGGCCGGCCCGCGGCGGCACGCGCCTCCTCCTCCGGCGTCGCGGCGCCGGGCTCTGAGAAGAGTTCGCTCTGGTCCTCGGAGGTCATCTGGGGGTCGCGTCAATCTCCGCCCGTTCCACGCAGATGAAAAGCGATTTCCTTGCACTTGCCGCCGACACGGGTGATCTTTGGCAACCCACTATGAAAAGCTCGTACGAACTCGCAATGGAACGCCTGTCCAAATCGGATCCAGGTTCCGTGCAGTCCCTCACGCCGGAACAGCGCGCGAAGCTGGCCGACGTGGACCGGGTGTACCAAGGCAGGATTGCCGAGCGGGAGATCTTCCTCAGGCAGCGTCTCGAGCAGGCCTTGGCGGGCCAGGATGCCGACGAGGTCGAGAAGATCAGGAAGCAGATCATGTCGGAAAAGGCTCGCCTGGAGGAGGATCGGGAGTCCGAGAAGGACAAGATACGCTCCGCGAAGACCTGACGGCTCGCTCACCCGGCCCCGGACCCTCTAAAATCCGAAGTCGAAGTCGGCCACCACGGGCAGGTGGTCCGACGCCAGCGTGTGCTCGACGGAATGGCCGACGCACCTCAGCCCCGAGTTGTAGAAGATGTGGTCGAGGACAAACGGCCGGCGGTGCCACGTGGGGACCCTGTACTGGACCGTCGCGTAACCGAACTCCGCAAACTGCTCCACGAGCGAGGCATGCTGGCTCACGTTGAAATCGCCGCCGAGGATCGTCGGCAGGTCCGATGACGCCAGGCGGTCCGCGACCAGGTCCCGCTGCCACGGGAACATCGTGCTGCTGGAGCCCAGCATGAAGAACGCCAGAAGGTGCACGTTGAAGAACTGCACCTCCCTGCCGCCGACGATCGTCTTCGCCCCGATCATGAGGCGGTCCGTCGGGGTCATCTTCTTTCCTCCAAACTCGAACTCGATCGCGGGCGAAGGGACGTCGACGCGAAACTTCTCCAGCAGCGGCGTCCTTGAGAAGATTGCCAGCCCGATGCCGAACGGAAGCTCGCGCGGATCGGCCTTGGGGTACGAGAACCAGCTGTCGTAGTCCGTCAGCGCCTCCTTCATCTTCGTAAAGTTGGGAGGGGGCTCGATCTGGACGCCGCCACCGCAGGCATGCTCGACCTCCTGGAGCAAAACCACATCCGGATGGTGCTTCTTGATCTCGGCTATGGTGCCCTCGATGTTGGCGGGCACGTCGTCCGGGGAACTGGGGTTCCAGCCCATTCCAAACTGCATGTTGAACTGCAAAACCCGGAACATGCTGGTCTATGAGGATCCCTCTGCGGCCTGCGGGAGGAGTTTAGCCTGAGTAACCATTTCTAACCCAAGTATTCGTGCCTTCGCCAACAGCTTGCAGCAACTCTTTATTGGCCGGTCGTGGCGTTTTGCCGGCGCTTATTCGGGCTCGGCCGAGCCCTCGACGACCCACTCGCGGGCCTCCGGGACCTGGGCGAGGAAGGCGCGAATGGCCGCACCCAGGTGCTCGGCGTACCGAAAGTGGGCGCCCATTCCCGTCCGAAGCTCCGCCTCGTAGATGAACTTGTCCGCATGGGTCCCGTGCTCAAACGGCGTCTGCGCCCCGAGCAGGAGGGAGTAAACATAGGAGGGCGAACCGCGCTTCATCAGCTCCCGTGTAAGCTCCAGTTGGTCATTGAGAAGTGCCGCATGCCCAGCGTGTTGAATCTCGGGCGGCAGATAGAAGCCCGCCTGGATCACCGGCGTGTACCGGTTGCCGGTGCGGTGCCTGTTCAGATCGCGAAGCTCCGCAAGGGCCATGTTGTTCCAGGCAAACGTGACCCTCATCCGCCGGGTCGCCTGGCCCTGCTGGCCGTAGCGGTTGGCGCGGTGCCTGAGCGCCTCGGCAACCGGCTGGCACTGCGGAAGCCACGGCGGCGAGGCGCGGTCGACGCTCACCCACACCTGGTCGGCCAGCGGCTCCGCACTGAGGCGCTCGAGGCCCAGCGCGAGCGAGACCGCGAGCTCCTGGCGCGCCTGCTCCTCGAAGGATTTCTCGGCGGAGCTGTGCCTCATCAGCCGCGGCGACTGCTTGATCAGCTCGTCGCGGATGAGGGCCGCCGCCGTGCGCGCCTCCGGGTGCGGGAGCGAGTCGAGCTGCTTCACGGTCAGGGCCCACATCCTCGATGTCTGGACAAGCCCGATATTCGTTCTTGTCGCAAACGGGACGAAGTACCGGGCGCGGTCCAGGGCGTAGTTCTTGCGGATCCGCGCGATCACCCCGGGCTTTGCCTCCTTCGGCAGGCGGATGCGCTCCGGCTCCGCGACCGAAAGCGCGTCGAGTCGGGCATATTCCGAGTTGTACGCGGCAAATGCCCGGGCAAGGATTTCGCTCCACCGGGGCGCGAGGTCCCCAGGAATCCCGAGCTCGTCCGCCGACGGGATGTTCAGGGGGTCCATGGCGATGTAGCGCGTGCTCGACTCCTGGCCGTCGGCCATCTGGGCGATCTCAAAGATCTTGTAGGCAAGCCACATCGAGACCCCGTCGAGCGCCACGGCAAGGCCTCCCGTCAGGCCGCCAATCGACGCGTGGCCGTAGTCGACAAACTTCAGTATCCGGTCGATCGAGGCTTCGGGGTTGGCGACGTCCACCTTGGCCAGAATGGCGGCGATGCCCTCGTTGCTGCGCGAGTACCGCGCGAGCACTGAGGCGAGCAGTTCCGGGGTGACCTTCGGAAGGTCGGCAGCGCTAGGGGGAGGGACCAATGCAAGCCCGGTAACCTTCATCATTGAAAAATGAATCAGGCAGCATTTGCACCAGGAAACAAACTGGAAACGGTGATGGCGGTTAAAATCTTCCGAGCGTGCCCGGGCGGGGAGCCCGCCCCCTTCCCGCGCCGTAACATTTTCCCGCAACCGGCGTCTAATCCGGCAAGAGCCTAGTCTAATCACCATGAAGATTGCACACCTGTCCCTCCTTGCCCTGGCGCTTGGCGCGGCCCCCGTGGCCGTGCGCGCCGGACTTGACATCGGAATCAACATCGGCGGACCCGAGGTCGTCGTCCGCAGCCAGCCGCCTCCCGAGCGCGTGGAGGTCATCCCGCAGGACCCGGGCCCCGGCTACATCTGGATCCGCGGCCATTGGATGTGGCGCCATGAGCGCTGGGAGTGGTTCGACGGGCACTGGGACCGCGTCTCGAGGCCCGGGTATGGATGGATCCCCGGCCAGTGGGTCGCCCGTGGAAACGGATGGGTCTGGATCGAGGGCCACTACTCGACACAGCCTGTTCCCCCTCCCCCGCACGGGCAGGTCGTCGAGGTCGTCGCCACAGAGGCTCCCCCCGCCCCCATTTTCGAAAACGTTCCGCCCGCCCCTGGCCCGGAATTCTTCTGGATAGGCGGCCACTGGCATTGGAACGGCGGATGGGTCTGGGTTCGCGGGCACTATGACCGCCATCCCCATTTCCATCCCGGCGCCGGCTGGGAGCCCGGCCACTGGGATCACCGGGGTGGATCCTGGGTCTGGCACGAAGGGCACTGGCGTTAAGCGTCCGCCCGTATCTGCCGACAGGCCGGGCCGAGGGGCCCGGCCTTTCTATTGTCCGGAGACCAGCCGGCCCAGGGGACCCTGGTAGAACCCGAGGACTATGGTCGCGGCGGCGAGCACCGCCAGCGCAACGCGAAGCGTCATCCCGCCGCCGGCGCGCACCCGCTGCGCCACCTGCGGGGAGATCGCGGACTCGTCGTTGAAGTAGGCGGCGCGGATCCAGCCAAAGTAATAATAGATCGAGATGACGACGCCGGTGATCGCGACCGCGAGCAGACCGAAGTGGCCCGCCTTGAACGCGGCGACAAACACGAAGAGCTTCGCGGCAAATCCGGCCAGCGGCGGGATGCCCGCGAGGGAGCCGAGCCCGCAGGCCAGCACTCCTCCCAAAAACGGGCTCGCCTTCGCCAGGCCGCAGTAGTCTCCCAGCTCCTGATTCGTGTCATCGGGGCCGGCCAGTATCGTCATCACGCCGAACACCGCAAACGATGCGATCAGGTACGCGATGAGATAGAAGTACACCGCCCCGACCGCCATCGGGCCCTGCCCAACCGAGGCGACGGCCAGCAGGATGAAGCCCGCGTGCGAGACGCCCGACAAGCCGATCAGGCGCTTCACGTTGTTCTGCTTCAGGGCGGCGAGGTTGCCGAACAGTATCGTTGCGGCGGCCATGAACGTGAGCACGGGCCCGACAAGCCATTCGTAGGCGGCAAACACCTCGGTGACCAGCACGAGCAGGACGACGAAGCCCGCGGCCTTGGAGGCCACAGCGAGGAGCGCGGTGACCGGCGTCGGGGCCCCCTGGTACACATCCGGAACCCAGATCTGGAACGGGAAGGCGCCGATCTTGAACGCGAGGCCCGAGAGGACGAGCACGATGCCGGCCGCGGCCATGAAGTTGTGCGGATTGGCCCCGAGGAACTGCGACAGCCCGACAAACTGCATCGCCTCGTCGGTCCTTCCCGCGAGCCCGGGGCTCCCGGCGACGCCGTAAAGCAGGACGATGCCGAAGAGAAGGAGGGCCGAGCTGAGCGCGCCCATCACCAGGTACTTGAGCCCCGCCTCGAGCGTCCTCGGGTTATAGCGGTAGTAGCTCACGAGGATGTAGAGGCCCACCGTGACGGTCTCGAGGGCCACGAAGAGCATGATGAAATTGCGACTCTGGACGAGCAGCATCATCGCGGCCGCGACAACGAGGACGACATGATGGAATTCCACGCGGGGGACCCTCTGACCGGGCAGGCTCACGCGCGCCAGGATCGAGACAAAGATCGAGGAGACCAGGAAGAACACCCGCATCACCTGCCCCGAGGGGGACTGCATCAGGAGGCCGTTGAACGTCTCCCTGTAGGAGGTGTCGAAGTTCGCGAGAAGCAGGCCCAGGATGGCCAGCTGCGCCAGGATCGACACCATGGGGATCCGCCTGTGCGCCCCCTTGGGAAGCACGGTCTCAAGGACGAGAAGAAAGAGGGCAAGGCAGCCAAGGGAGAGTTCCGGCCAGATGGCCGGCCATGGGTTTCCTGCGGCAAGGTCTCGAAGTGAAGAGAAGTCCATGTGGGGGGCGCCGCCGGTGGCTCTACTTGGAGGCCGCAGCGGCTGCGGGCGGGCTCGCGAGCGCCCGGTCTATTCCGGTTGAAAGCGACCGGGGCCAGATGCCGACAAAGAGCATCACCGCGACCAGGACCAGGGCGGGAAGCTTCTCGCTCCACGTGATGTCGGGGGGCGGCTGGGTGGCGCACCACCGCGCGAAGGATTCGGACGGCGTCCCGAAGAAGACCTTTGCGGCGGCGCGCAGGCCGTAGACCGCCGAGATGACCGTGCCCGTGAGCGCCACGACCGTGATCCAGTGGGAGAAATTCCAGAGCGCGAAGAAGATCGGCAGCTCGCCCCAGAAGTTGGCGAACCCGGGAAGCCCGACGCTGGCGAACGTGGCGACGAGGAAGAGGGCCGCGAGAACCGGCGCCCTCTGCGCGAGCCCGCCCATCTGGTCCATGTCGAACGTGTGCACCCGGCGGTGGATGCTGGTCGAGAGCAGGAAGAGGAGCGCCACCGAGAGGCCGTGGCCGACCATGAGCATCACGACGCCGCCCACACCCAGGACGGATCCGGCGGCGATCCCGAGGAAGGCGTAGCCCATGTGCATCACCGAGCTGTAACCGACCATCTGCTTCAGGTCGCGCTGCGCCATGGTCACCAGCCCGATCACGACCACGTTTCCGACGGCCGCAAGCACCGCCAGGTAGTGGCTCCAGTGCAGGGCGCCCAGGGGCAGGATCGGCAGGGCGATCTGCACGAAGCCGTAGAGCCCGAACTTCTTAAGCACGCCCGCGTGCAGCATGGCCGCCGAGCTCGGCGCGGCCCCGTACCCCAGGGGCGCCCACGAATGGAAGGGCCAGAGCGAAACGAGGATTCCGAAGCCGAAGAGCAGGAGCCCGAAGACGTGCTTCTGGGTGACCTCGCCAAGCGGGCTGGACGCGAGCGTGTCGCGCAGCGCCATGAGGTCGAAGCTGCTTGCGCCGCTCTTCGCGTAGATGGCGATGAGCCCGAGAAGCGAGAGCATCGCGCCGAGCGTCAAGTAGATGGTCATCGTCATCGCCGCATAGTTGCGGTCCCGCCCGCCCCAGATGCCGACCATGATGAAGGTCGGGATGAGCGCCATCTCGTGGAAGAGGTAGAAGAAGAAGACGTCCACGCTCGCGAACATCCCCATGAGGCCCGCCTGCATGACAAGCAGGAGCGCGAGATAGGTCTTCATCCGCTCCGCGCCGGACTGGATCGCGTAGAAGCCCGCCGCAAGGCCCACGGTGCCCGCGAGCACGAAAAGCGGAAGCGAGATCCCGTTAAGCCCGAGCTTGAGCCCGATGCCGAAGCCGTCCAGGCCGGTGGAGTAGCTCGACAGGAACGCGTAGCCGTGGGACTCCTTGGCCGCGGCCCCGAAGCTCCACCACGCCCAAAGCGCCGTGACGGCGGGCACCGCGAATCCCCCATAGGCGAGCTTCATGACCCAGCGCTTCGGCAGTCCGAGCACGATCGCGACCGCGAGCGAAAGCGGCGCGGCGACCGAGAGCAGGAGGGGATCAAGGGTGAGGTTGCTCATCGCGTGTGTCAGAGGACTCCGGCGGCGAAGGCCCAGAGGATGACGACCCCCCCCAGGAACCAGTAGACGTAGTTGCTGAGGCGGCCCGTGTGGAGCGAGCGCACGCCGAAGCCCGCGATCTCCGCGACGCCGGCGAGCCCGCGGACCACGGCGCCGGCAAGCACGACGATGTCCAGGAAGTTGAGGACCATGGCCACGCGCTGCTGGACCTTCGCGACGTAGTAGTCGTAGGCCACGTCAAACGACGCCCTGAGCGAGGAGAGGAAGCCGAAGACCGACGGCGACCTCTGGTCGAGCGCGTCGGTTCCATCGGTCGAGTAGAACGCCAGCGCGGTGCCGGCGCCCGCCAGCAGCACGACCAGGCTCGTCGCGAGGACCACAGCGAAGGTCGAGCCCGAGGCTTCCGGAACAGTCGAGAGCACGCCGTCAAAGGACCTGGGATAGAGGCCCCTGTAGCCGCCGATGGCCGAGAGGGCAGCAAGCAGCACCAGCGGCGCCGTCAGCGAGATGCCCCCCTCGTGCGCGTGCTCCGCGGCCTCGCTCCTGGCCGCCCCGAGAAAGACGATCTTCCATAGTCTGAGCATGTAGAACGCGGTCAGGATCGCGGTCAGCGCGAGCACTGCGAACACGGCCGGGTTGTTCTCGAACGCCAGCGTCAGGATGGCATCCTTCGAGAAGAACCCCGCCAGGAACGGTACGCCGGCGATCGCCGCGACCGCGACCGTGAACGTCCAGAACGTGAGCGGCATCCTGCCCCTTAGCCCTCCCATCCTGAAGATGTCCTGCTCGTGGTGGCAGGCCACGATCACGGATCCCGACCCGAGGAACAGGAGCGCCTTGAAGAAGGCATGCGTCGTCAGGTGGAACATCGCCGCGCCCACCGAGCCCAGGCCAAAGGCCGCGACCATGTACCCGAGCTGGGAGACCGTGGAGTACGCGAGCACCTTCTTGATGTCGCGCTGCGTGACGGCGCAAAGGGCCGCGTACAGCGCGGTGAGCGTCCCGACCCACGCGATGACGCCCATCGCCGGCGGAACCATGAGGACGTTGATGCGGCAAAGCATGTAGATGCCCGCGGCCACCATCGTCGCCGCATGGATGAGCGCGGACACCGGAGTCGGGCCCTCCATCGCGTCGGGAAGCCAGACCTGGAGGGGCAGCTGCGCCGACTTGCCGACCGCGCCGCAGAAGAGGAGCAGCGGGATCAGCCTGCTGTAGACCACGTGCGCCGCGGCATGGCTCTCGCCGAAGGCCGAGAGGTTCACGGTCCCGTTCGTCCAGTAGCACAGGATGATCCCCAACAGGAAGCCGAAGTCGCCCACCCGGTTGACGATGAAGGCCTTCTTCGCGGCGTCGGCCGCGGACTTCCTCGCGTTCCAGTGGTTGATGAGGAAGTAGGAGCTGAACCCGACAAGTTCCCAGAAGATGAACATCATGAACAGGTTGTCGGCGAGGACGATCCCGATCATCGAGAACATGAAGATCGAGAGCCCCCCGAAGTAGCGCGACTTCGCGGAATCGTCATGCATGTAGCCGAGCGAGAACACGTGCACGCACAGCCCGATGACCCCGACCACGCAGAGCATGAGCGCCGCCAGGTCGTCGAACTTGAATCCGAGCTCGACGGAGAAGGTGCCGAAGCGCAGCCACTCGGCGGACTCGGCGAAGCGCGCGCCACCGAGCGCAAGCCAGAAGCCGCCGGCGGCGACCAGCGCGGCCGTGATGACAGAAACGGCGGAGGCGAGGGCCGGCCTCCTTCCCAGGAAGAGCGTGATCACCGCCGCCGAGCCGAGCGGCGCGATGAGGACAAAGAGTGCGGTTTGCAGGGGCGTCATCTGCGGCGGATCAGTGTTTCAGGGAATTGAGCTGGTCCACCTGGACCGTCTGGCGCGCCCGGAAGAGCGCGACGATGATCGCCAGGCCCACGGCCACCTCGGCCGCCGCCACCGTCAGGATGAAGAACACGAACACGTCGCCGTCCTCCGTGCCGTTGAACCGCGAGAACGCGACCAGCGCCAGGGTCGCTGCCACCAGCATGAGCTCAAGGCACATGTAGATCACCAGGGTGTTGCGGCGCACGAGCACCCCAAGGAAACCCACCGCGAAGAGCGCGGCGCTGAGCATCAGGTAGGCCTCGAGATGGGGCGTCATCTGGGGTCCTCCGGCTCCGCCATGCGCCTGCTAAGGACAATGACACCGAGCATCGCGATCAGCAGCAGAAATCCCATCACCTGCACCGGCAGCAGGTAGGTGGTGAAGAGCTCGTAGGAGTAGAGCTTGAGCGACGACCCGACCGAATGGCCGAGCGGCGCGGTGTCGGCGAGCCTGCCGCGCACGGCGAGCAGGTCCAGGCCCGTGATGAGGAGCGCCGCCGCGATGATCCCCGCCACGATGCCCGCGCCCCGGGGTCTCCAGGGCTGGCCGCCCTGCATGTCGAGGAGCATGACGATGAAGAGGAAGAGCGCGACGACCGCCCCCGCGTAGACGAGGATGAGGATGAACGCCAGGAGGTAGGCGTGAAGCTGCACGAAGAGGCCCGCGATCCCGGCGAGGCACAGGAGCAGGCACATCGCCCCGTTGACGGCGTTCTTGCTCAGGACCACGCCCAGGGCGCAGACCAGGGTGAAGACCGAGAGGGTTGTGAAGGCGAATTGCTCCATCGCGTCGGCCCTCAGTGCTGCCCCCCGGCGCGCTCCTCCGCGGCCTTCTTAACGTCCCACTTGAAGTGCGTGTCCGGAAGCGTGCCGCCGAGCTCGTAGAGCCGGTCCTTGTGGTTCACCATCTCCGAGCGGCTGTAGCCTGACATCGAGTACTGCGTCTGCAGGAAGATCGCCTCCTCCGGGCAGACCTCCTCGCACAGGCCGCAGTAGATGCACCTGAGCATGTCGATGTCGAAGGCCTGGGGCGCCTTCTCGACGTGGTCTGTCCCGGTCCCGGCGGCGACCGAGCCGGGGATGATGCGTATCGCCTTGGGCGGGCACACGAACTCGCAGAGCTGGCACGACACGCACTTCTCGCGGCCGTTCGGGTCCATGACGAGCGTCGGGACGCCTCTGTAGCCGGGCGGGATCGCCGGCCGCTGCTCCGGATACTCCATCGTCTCCGCCGGGCCCAGAAAATGCTTAATCGTCGTCATCATCCCGCCGAAGATCTGCGGCAGGTAGGCGCGCTCCGCCAGGGTGAGGGGCCTTCTTTGGACTTGGATGACGGCCATGGCGCTCGTGGTTTAACCCTGCAGGAAGTAAATCCCTACCGTGTAAGCAATAAGGTTGGCGATCGAAAGGGGAAGAAGCTTCTGCCAGCCTATCCTCATCACCTGGTCGTAGCGGAAGCGCGGCACCGTCCAGCGCACCCACATGAACACGAAGATGGTCGCGAGGACCTTCGCGACGAAGATGGCTATGGAGACCAGCCCGACGACGAGCGGATGGAGCCAGAACGCCCAGCCCGTCGCGCGGTGGAGCGCCTCCATGAGCGCGGAAAGCGGCAGCCACGGTAGGAGGTTCCATCCGCCGAGGAACAGGAGGGCGAAGACGGCCGAGCCGACGATCATGTTCGCGTACTCCGCGACAAAGAAGAGGGACCACTTGAAGGCGCCGTATTCCGTGTGGAATCCGCCCACGAGGTCGGCCTCCGATTCGGGCATGTCGAAGGGCTGGCGGTTTGTCTCGGCAAAGAGCGCGATGGCGAAGATGAGCGCCGAGACGGGCATCGTGAAGAGGAACCACGCTCCGCCCCAGCCCGAGGTCCCGCTCTGGAACGCCACCACCCGGGAGAGGCTCAGCGATCCGGTCGACCCGGGCTCGTTCACCCAGAGGAAGACCGGCAGCACGGAAAGCGTCATCGAGAGCTCGTAGGAGATCAGCTGCGCCGACGCGCGGACCCCGCCGAGGAACGGGTACTTCGAATTCGAGGCCCAGCCGGCGAGGATGAGCGAATAGATGCCGAGAGACGCCACCGCGAACACGGCCAGTATCCCGATGTCCACGTTCGCAAGCGCGAGCGGGATCACCCGACCGTGCGGGTCGAGGTAGGCGCCGAACGGGACCACGGTCACGGTCGTGAACGCGGGGACCATCGCGATGACGGGCGCCAGCGTGTAGTAGAACCGGTGGACGTGGTCCGGCAGTGGCTCCTCCTTGAAGACGAACTTCCCGCCGTCCGCCATCAGCTGCCAGAGGCCCAGGCGCTGCAGGAACCGGATCCCGGGGATCCCGACAAGGAAGGGGGGGATCGTCCGGTTCGGGCCCGGCCGGCGCTGGATCCAGGCCGAGACCTTGCGCTCGGCCATCGAGCACGCTGCTGCGACCGGGAAGATGAACAGGATGACCGCGAGGCCCTTGACGAGGGCCTGGACGACCACCGGGAGCCCGAAGAAGAAATCAGACACGGGCGGCCTCCTTTGCTGCGGGCGCGGCCGGCGTGTAGTGCAGCGTCGGCCCCTCGGCGAACGCAAGGCCGGCCCACGGCGCCCCGTCGATGAGGAGGCCCGTGTCCGGGATGCTGGAGTAGCTCATCGTCGCCAGCGCCGGCACCTCGGCCGCGATCGCCGACCAGAGGGTGCCCACGTCCGCCCCCAGGATGGGGCCGCCGACGGCGCCGACGAGCCTCGCCAGGACCACGAGGTCGTCCGTCGCGCCCGCGACACCCGGAACGGCCCTGGCGAACCGCTGGATCCGGAACTGCTGGTTGATGAACGTCCCGTGCTTCTCGAACACGGTCAGGGTCGGGACGACGACCTTCGCTGCCGCGCTTGTCGCGTTGGCGTCGGTCCCCAGGTAGACGACGGACACCTTGGCGAGCTGCGACGCGCTCAGGCCCGCCGCGGCCAGGTCCTCGCCTACCGACACGACCGACGTCACGCCGCCCGAGTCGATGAGCGCGCCCAGCGAGTCAAGGCCGCCCGACGGCAGGGCGTCGATGAGGCCCGTCACCAGAGCCCCGCGGACGTTCGGGTTTCGGTCCGCCGAGATGAGGAGCCCGTCGCCCTCCCCCACCCGGGAGACGAGCCAGGCACGCGCCTTCAGCGCCGCGGCGAGCCTCCGCGTGAGGAACTGCTCCTCGACCGAGCTTCGGCCGGACCCGACGACGGCCGCCCCTCCCTTCGTGAGGAGCTCGGCCGCCGCCTTCACCGCGAAATCAAGCGCGCTCTCGGTCCCGTTCACGCGGACGGATTCCAGGCGGCCCTCGCCGCGGATGGCCTTGTAGAGGACGCGCCCGCTGTCGGGCATCCACGTGTCGTTCACCCCGTCATTCTGGCGCGGGGTGATCCGGTACACGGTCCCCTCGCGCGACCACACCCGCGTGTTCGCCCCCACGCTCGACTCAGTGTCGATGCTGGCTGTCTGCTTCAGGAACCAGACCCGCATCTTGAACCGGAAATCCGTGCTCGTCAGCGCTCCGACGGGGCAGATGTCCACGGTGTTGAGCGAATAGTTGTTCTTGAGCCTGCGGCCAGGATAGCACGTGAGGGTCGTGTAGCTGCCGCGGTCCGTGAAGCCGAGGACGTCGTCCTTGGCGATCTCCTTGCAGAAGCGGATGCAGCGCGAGCACAGGATGCAACGCTCGTCGTCCAGCATGACCCTCGGGCCCAGCAGCGTTCGCTTCGGCTTCACGTTCTTCTGCTCGATGTAGCGCGAGTATCCGCGGCCGTAGCCCGCCGACTGCTCCTGCAGCTTGCACTCGCCCGCCTGGTCGCAGATCGGGCAGTCGAGCGGATGGTTGACGAGGAGGAACTCCATCACGCCCTCGCGGCATTCCTTGACGAGCGGGCTGGTGGTGCGCACGTGCAGCCCCGGCATCGCGTTGGTCGCGCAGGCGATCGCCGGGCGCGGCATCCAGTTGACCCTCTGCCTGCCCGTCGCCGGATCGATGATCGGCGCCTTGGTCGCCGGGTCCACCGCGGGCATGCCCGTCTCGACGAGACACATCCGGCAGTTGCCGACGACCGAGAGCTTCGAGTGGTAGCAGTAGTGGGGCACGTCGATGCCGACCCGCCGCGCGGCCTCGATCATGTTGGTGCCCTTCGGCACGGAGACCTCCTTGCCGTCGATGTGGACGGTTATCAGGTCGGTTGTGGCGGGCTGTATCATCGGTCTTTGGAAATCCTGTTCGGCGGGGCCGCGGCTCAGACGAGCTCGGGCGCTCCCTCGGCCCCGGGTTCCTTCCTAGCCTGGGCGTACGCCTTGAACTCGTCGCCGAACTTGGCGACGAAGCTCTGCGTCGGCCACGCGCAGGCCTCGCCGAACGCGCAGATGGTGCGGCCGGCGATCTGGTCGGCCACGCTCTTGAGCAGCGCCCCGTCCTCGGCCCGCGCGTCCCCGTGGACCATCCGGGCAGTGATCTTCTTCATCCAGAGGGATCCCTCGCGGCAGGGCGTGCACTGGCCGCAGCTCTCGTGGGAATAGAACGCGTTTATGTTGCCGAGCGCCTCGACCATGCTGACGGAGTCGTCCATGACGATGACGCCGCCCGATCCCCCCATCGAGCCCACCATCCCGAGCGAGTCGAAGTCCATCGGGACATCCTCCACGCCCCAGTCGTACTCGACCATCTCGGCCCCCACCTTGCGCTTGCCCTTGAAGCGCTCCCCGAACCTGAGCACCTTGGCCGAGGAGCCGCCCGGGATCACCGCCTTGAACTTGCGGCCCGGCAGCGGCCCGCCGCACACCTCGTAGAGGAGCTGGCCCATCGTCAGCCTGCCGACGTCAAACTCGTAGTAGCCCGGGCGCTGGACGTGACCCGAGACGCAGTAGATCCGTGTTCCGGTGTTGTTCGGGGTCCCGATCTTCGAGAAGGCCTCGCCGCCCATGTCCGCGATGTGCTTCACGTGGCAGAGGGTCTCGACGTTGTTCACGATCGTCGGGCACTGGTAGAGTCCGAGGACCGCGGGGAAATACGGCGGCTTTATGCGCGGATAGGGGCGCTTGCCCTCGAGCGACTCGATGAGCCCGGTCTCCTCACCGCAGATGTAGGCGCCCGCCCCGCGGTGCACGTACATCTCGCACCCGTAGCCCGTCCCAAGGATGTTCGGACCCACGAGGTTGGCGGCCCTCGCCTCCGCGATCGCCTTCTCAAGGATCCTCGCGCCCTCGGGAAATTCGCCGCGGATATAGACGTAGGCGCGCTCCACCTTGTTCGCAAAGCAGGTGATCATGCTGCCCTCGATCAGCTGGTGGGGGTCCTGGTGGATGATGTAGCGGTCCTTGAACGTGCCCGGCTCGGACTCGTCCGCGTTAACGACCAGGTAGATCGGCTTGCCGCTCTTCCTGTCGACAAGCGTCCACTTGACCCCGCACGGGAAGCCGGCGCCTCCCCTTCCCCGAAGACCCGATTTCTTCACCTCGTCGATCAGTTCCTCGGGCCTGCGCTTCACGGCCCTCCTGAGCACCTCGTAGCCGCCGTTTCGCAGGTAGCATGCGAGGTCGGTCGAATAGCCGGGCTCGTCGACGTGCCTGAAGATGATCCGGTGCTGGTCGGGTGCGGGCATGGGGCTCTCTTTAGGGTTTTCCCGCGGGTGCGCCCGCCTCGGCCTTTATCCTCTCGCAAAGCGCGCGCGCCTTCGCCGCGTCCACCTTCTCGTGCAGCTCCTCGTCGATCATGACAACCGGCGCCGTGCCGCAGCTCGCCAGGCACTCGACGAACTCCACCGTCACCTCGCCGTCCGGCGAGACCTCGCCCAGCTTCGTGCCGAAGGCCTTCTGGAACTCCGCGCAGGTGCGGTAGCCGCCCATGATCGCGCAGGAGAGCGTGCGGCAGACCTTGATGTGCCGCCGCCCGATCGGCTTGCGCCGGAACATCGGGTAGAAGGAGACGAGCTCGTAGACATTGATGGGCTCGATCCCGAGCCTCGAGGCGATCCACTCGATCGCCTCGTCCGAGATGAACCCGATGTCCTCCTGGACGAGGTGCATGAGGGGAAGCACCGCGCTGCGCCTCACCGGGTAGCGCGTGACGGCCTCGTCGATCCTGCTCACGGTTTCGGGCTTGAGGTTCATCACCGGTCGCATTCGCCCATCACAAAGTCAAAGGAGCCCAGGATCGCCACGACGTCGGACACCATGGCCCCGAGGCACACCTTCGGGAGGATCGAGAGGTTGCAGAACGAGGGGGAGCGGATCTTGAGCCTCCAGGGGACCCCGCCCCCCTTCGAGACGACGAAGAATCCGAGGGCGCCCTTGGGGTTCTCCGCCTCGAAATACACCTCGCCCGCCGGCATCTGCGGCCCCTCGGTGACGATCATGAAATTCTGGATAAGCTCCTCCATCGATGTGAGCACCTTGTCCTTGGGCGGGGCGATGATGCGCTTGGCATCCTCCGCATACCACTTGCCCCCCGGGAACTTGGCGACCGCCTGGCGGATGATGCGCACCGACTGCCTCATCTCCTCTCCCCGGACGAGGTACCGGTCGTACGCGTCGCCGTGCGTGCCCACGGGGACGTCGAACTCGTACTGCTCATAGCCGCTGTACGGCCTGTCCTTGCGCAGGTCGAGCGGCACGCCGCTTCCGCGCAGGTTGGGTCCCGTGAGGCCGTAGGCGATCGCGTCCTCCCCGGAGATGACGCCGATGCCCGCCGTGCGGTCCGTGAAGATCCTGTTCCTCGTGAGAAGGCTGAGGATCTCCTCGAGCTGGGGCAGGAACTGGTCGCAGAAGGCGAGAACCCTGTCCGTCCACCCGGGGGGAACGTCGCGGGCGACGCCGCCGATGCGCGTGTAGCTGGTCGTGAACCGCGCGCCCGTGAGCTCCTCAAAGAGCTTGTAGAGCTTCTCGCGCTCCGTGAACGAGTACAGGAACACCGTCCACGCCCCGACATCGATCCCGAAGGCGCCGAGCCCCATCAGGTGGGACGATATCCGCGCCATCTCGGCCGTGATCACGCGGATGGCCTGGCAGCGCGGCGGGACCTCGAGCTTCGCGAGCCTCTCGACCGCGATCGCGTAGGCCATGTTGTTTGCGAGAGGGGCCAGGTAGTCCAGCCTGTCCGTGTAGGGCACAAACTGGTTGTAGGTCATGTTCTCGGCGATCTTCTCGTCGCCGCGGTGCAGGTAGCCGATGACCGGGTCGGCCTTGGTCACAACCTCGCCGTCGAGCTCGAGCTGCAGGCGCAGGACGCCGTGGGTCGACGGGTGGGACGGGCCCATCGAGATCGACATCTTCTCCGTCTCGAACTCGCCCTGCGCGTTCTTGGCGGCGGTGTCGGGAATGGTGTGTTCGACGGCCATGGGGGCTTCGGGCCTAGGCGCCCGGCTTGGGACGGCGCTCGGTCCAGCTCTCGTCCTTGGCCCTCGGTTCGGCCTCGGCCATGTTGATCTCGCCGGACGAGGCCACGAAAGGGCCGCCGGCCATCGGCGCCGCGATCGCGCCCGTCTTCGTCTCGGCGACCACCTCGGCATCCGGAAGCTCCGTCGGAACGCCCGAGAGAGGAAAGTCCTTGCGCAGGGGAAAGTGCGGGTATCCGTCCCACATGAGGATCCGGCGCAGGTCGGGATGGCCCGTGAAGCGGATGCCGAACATGTCGTAGGCCTCGCGCTCGTGCCAGTCCGCACCGGGCCACAGCCCCGTGGCGCTCGGGATCTCGGGTGAGGCGGCGTCGGCGCAGTCGACCGCGACGCGGACATAGTCGTGCGCCGCCGTGGACAGGACGTGGTAGACCACCGTGAAGCGCGGCGACGCGCCCACCGCCCAGTCTACGCCCGAGACGTCGACCAGCATGTCGAACCCGTGCTCCTCCTTGAGCGACCTGAGGACCGCCAGAAGATCTGACGGCGGCACGTTGATCGCGGGATGGTCGAGGGTGGCGCGATCGGTCGCGCCCGGCCACCTTGCCTTCAGCGCTCTGATGGCGTCTAAGGCTGCGGACATCAGGCTGAGAGTAGTTTGCTTGCGGACGGCTCCCGCTTCACCTTCTCCTGCAGTTTGATGAGCGCGTCCAGCAGCGCCTCGGGCCGCGGCGGGCATCCGCTCACGTAGACGTCCACGGGAAGAATCCTGTCGACCCCCTGGAGGACGGCATAGCTCCGGTACATCCCCCCGGTGCTCGCGCAGGCCCCCATTGCGATCACCCACTTCGGCGCTGCCATCTGGTCGTAGATCCTGCGGACCGCAGACGACATCTTGTAGGTCACCGTGCCCGACACGATCATCACGTCCGATTGTTTCGGCGAGAACCGCATCACCTCCGCGCCGAACCGGGCGATGTCAAACCGGCTGGCCGCGACCGCCATCAGCTCGATCGCGCAGCAGGCCAGGCCCATGGGCATAGGCCACATCGAGTTGCTCCGGATCCAGTTTATGACCGCATCGGCCCGGGAGACGATGACGTCCCCCTCTATCTTGCTGTTGTAGGTAAGGTCGGTGTTGGCTGAAACCATGGCGGAATTTAGGCAAAAACCATCCCAACGTACCTTACGCCCAATGTCGCGCAAGAAGGTTTTCTCTGGGGCCAGCGATTAGCGCGTCCTTAGTGTCCAGACACACGAATCGGTCGCGGAGGACGCGTCAAAATGCGCCCGCACGGACACCTGGTTCTGCCCCGCGGATAGCCTGACGCCCGGCCAGCGGAACACCCGCTCGCCCTTCGGGTCGGCCACGGTGCCAAGGGAGGTGCCGTTGACCTCGAGCGTCACCTCCGGGGCGTTCGAGTACACCTTCACCTCGGTGACCGGGTCCGTGCGCTCGGTGAACCTGCAGCTGGCGATGTGCAGCACCGGCGCGCTGCTCCAGTTGGCCTTGTAGAAGTAGAACGCATCCTTCATCACCCTCCGGTCATAGGTCACAAGACCCTTGTCGTTGCGCCCCGCGTGGTCGCCCTCGTTGCGCCCGTCAGACGCGAAGTCGTGGAGGCACCAGATGAACTTCGCCCACACGTACGGCCGGTCCTTGAGCGCCGCCCAGTAGGCCTCGTGGTAGAGGTTCTGGTATTCCTCCGGATGGAAGGGCCCGCGGGCCGACGGCCTTGCCGGGTTCTCCTCGTGCTGGTAGACGCTCGCCCCCGCCCCGAATTCGCTCATCCCGAACCGCGCCCTGGGATAGTCCGCGCGGGTCTTGTCCAGCCATGGCGCGAAGTCGGACAGCTGCCCGCCGTACCACCCGAAGTACCGGTTGAAGGCCACGACGTCCGTGTGCCAGTTCTTCGGGTCGGCATTGTCGTGGTTGGACGCGTACGTCGACAGCCGGGAGGGATCCTCCTCGCGCACGACCTCCGTCAGGGCCTCGATGATGGACTCGGACGCGGGTCCCGAAGTCTCGTTGCCCACGCCCCAGAAGCAGATCGACGGGTGGTTGAAGTTCTGCCGGATCAGCTCGCGGAGCTGCTGCTTGGCGCTCTCGAGGAATTCCGGGGTCGCGAGACCCTGCCCCCACGAGGGTATCTCGGCCCAGGCCACCAGGCCGGACCGGTCGCAGCGCCCGTACCACGAGTCGGACTGCTGGTAATGCGACACGCGCACCGCCGTCGCGCCCGAGTCCATCATGATCCCAAAGTCCTCGGCCTCCTCGGCACCCGAGATCGCCCATCCCTTGTCGGGCCAGTCCTGGTGCCGGTTGAACCCGTGAAGGTCCAGGTACTTTCCGTTGAGGATGAATCCCCTGTCGGGATCGACCGTGAAGGACCGCAGCCCGAGCGGCTGTTCGACCGAGTCGGACACCCCACCCTTGGCCCCGTTCAGGGCGACCGGTCTCAGCTCGACGCGCACCGTGTAGAGGTAGGGATCCGAGCGGGCGTTCCAGAGGCGCGGCCGGCCGATGATGAGGGGCTTGGCCACCTCGTTCGCGCCGTTGGGCTCGAGGTGCACCCGGAAGGCGGAGTCCGCACCGGCCACCGCGGCCCTCGCCGCATCGAGGACCGTCACCTGCATGTCGACCTCCCGCGGCATCGGGGAATGGTTCTCGACCTCGGCGCGCACCATGATGCTCGCGGAGTCAGCGCCGACGGCGCCCTGCTCCACAAAGACGCCCGGCGATCCCATGTCCATCGCCGAGACCTGGACGGGATCCGTCGCGAGGAGCGAGACGCCGCGGTAGAGCCCCCCGAAGATCGTGAAGTCCGCGGCCGTCGGCGGGATGCCCAGCTTCCCGTTGTCCACCCGCACCGCGATCACATTGTCCGCCCCGGGGTGAAGCACGCCGGTCGCGTCGAACCTGAACCGGGCGAAGCCGCCCCTGTGGTTGCCGAGATGGACGCCGTTCACGTAGACGTCCGCCATAAGGCTCGCGCCGTCGAACTGCAGGTAGAGCCTCCTGCCCGCGAACGACGGGTCCAGCGCCAGGTGCCGCCGGTACCATCCGGCGCCCCGGCGGTAGTCGTCGCCCCCGTCCTGCCCGTCCAGCCCGTTCCAGGTGTGCGGGAGGTCGACCGCCTGCCACAGATGGTCGTCGAATCCCGCCCCCTGGGCGCCCGCGCCGTCCGAGGCGAGGAACCTCCAGCCCCGGTCGAGACTGACGGTCTGCCGGCCGTCGGCCGCATGGACCGTCCGTGGCGCGACGCCGGCAGCCGCGAGCGCTGCCGCAACCGAGAGGACACTGCGAATTGCGCGCATGGGGTTTCCTAGGGCTGCAGGTAAAGTTCGCGCCAATCTATGACGGATATCCCGTTGTCACGCCAGCCGCGAACGCTGGGGCCAATGAGGAGCCCCTGGTTCGTGTAGTAGATTGGCGCAAAATAGGCCTTGCGGGCATTGATGGCCTCGAGCTCCGCGAAGGCGGCCATGCGGCGGGCCTCGTCCGCGGTCCGGTCGGAGCCTTCAAAGACCCTGTCGAACGCCGCGTCGCTCGCCCCGGAATCGTTGTTGGGGTCCCCCGTCACCACGCCCTCAAGCATGTCGCGCGGATCGGGTATGTACGAGTAGCCCTCGAGCAGGACCTGAAACTGCCTCGCGCGCTCGGTGATCAGGTAGGCCTTGAACTCGAGGGGGCGCACGGCGGCGCGGACCCCGAGGTTCTCGGCCCACATGTGCTGGAGCACCTCAGCCACCTCGAGGGTCGTGCCCGTGTTGCCGTTGAGCGTGAGCTCGACCGGCGGGAGCCCCTTCCCGCCCGGGTATCCCGCCTCGGCCATGAGCCTGGCGGCCTCGCCGGGATCGAACCCGAATCCGGCGGCGGGCGCGAATCCCCCGGTGCCCGGCCGCACAAACGAGAACGCCGGGGTCCCGAGCCTTCCGAGCGCGGCGCTGACGAGCTTCTCGCGGTCGACCGCCAGCGAGAAGGCCCTGCGCACGCGGCTGTCGGTGAAGGGCGCCCGGGAGACATTGAACGTGAGGAAGTTCGTCCGGAGGCTCCTCAGGATGTGAAGGTCTCCGGGGTGCTCCGCCTCGTAGGCCGGAAGCTTGGCCTTGGGAACCCGGTAGGTGACGTGGAGCTGGCCCGTCCTAAAGGCCCGCTCCTCGGCGCCCTCGTCGTCGGTGGGATAGAAGCGGACCTCGCGCAGGCGCACGCGCCGCGCGTCCCAGAAATACGGGTTCGCCCCGACCCGCACATAGACGTTGGGCCGCCATTCAACGAGGGAGAACGGCCCGTTGCCGACAAGCTCGCCCGGGCGCGTCCACGGGCCCCCGCGCTGGCGGCGCCCGCCGTGGGCGTCGAGCGAGGGCATGTAGACGGGATAGAAGGGATCCTTCGCAAGAAGCTTCAGGAGGTACGCCGCCGGATGGTCGAGCAGGATGACCAGGGTGCGCGCATCCGGGGCCTTGATCCCGACCGTCTCGGGGTCGGCGCTTCGCCCGAGGAGGAAGTCCCGGGCCCCCGTGATCGGGAACGCGTAGCCGGCGTTTTCGCAGCCCAACTGCGGATCCAGAAGCCTCAGGAACGAGTCGCGGAAATCCCGGGAGGTAAGCGGCGCCCCGTTCGACCAGCGCGCATCCTCCCGGAGGTGGAACACAAGCTTCAGCCCGTCCTGCGAGACCTCCCAGTGGTCGGCGACGCCCGGCAGCAGCGTCTGGCCGTCATTGCTGTACTCCAGCAGTCCCTGGAAGAGCGCCTGCAGGATCGTTCCCGTCGAGATCGCCGTGTTGATCTGGGGATCGAGGTCGGCCGGCTCGTCCTTGTTGCCCAAGTGCAGGACCTGCTCGCGGTCGCCCCGTTCGACGGCGGTTTCGCGCTTCCTGCAGCCTGCTACCGCCAACATGCTGACAACGATGTACACGAGGCGCCGCATCATGGTGAAGGAGCGTCGCCGCGGGCCGAAGGGGGATGCAAACCCAATTACCGGACGGCCGCCGGCGGCGCGGGAGATTGCGTTTGACCCCACCCCTTCCCATGGCCTTTGCTCATCCCCTTCGCCCAGCGGACAGGCTTATCGTCCGGCACCCGGAGAGGTGGCAGAGTGGTCGAATGTGCGTGATTGGAAATCACGTGTACTCGAAAGGGTACCGAGGGTTCGAATCCCTCCCTCTCCGCCACTTTTTCCCTCCGCCCGATGGTGTCAGGAGCCATGGAGCGGGAGTGTCACGACTGAATTTGTGATGAATGAAGAAGGCAGCACTCGACAGGGCGTACGACGGGGATCTAGAGGACTACTAATTAAATACTAATTGACTTTATTTTAGTATTTGACCTTTCTCGCTCAATTACTAATTTAACTAATATTAGTAATAAATTAGTTCTTACCGTGCGCATTCCTGAAACACCGAAACCCGTATCTGGCATCTTGCAATCCATTCCAGCAATGAGGATTGCCGAATTGATGCCCCAGACAACCCGCCTCTGGGAGGAGGACAAGTATTTACATTGGAACGAGCTTCGCCGTCGCCCCGCACCCCAGGGAATGTCGCACGAGGAATGGTGGCTCCTTCTTAAGATGGGCCGGAAAGCGAAAATGATCCCGCTCACGGACAAAAACGGCCATCCGTTTCGTTTCTCGATGCCCGATTCGATAATCGCCAAGCTCCACGAAATCGACCTCGGGCTGGGAACGTCCTGGAGCCTGCCCGACGCGGTGACCAATCCCGCATCGAGGAACGAGTACGTCGTCAGCACCCTATTTCAGGAGGCAATCACCTCAAGCCAGCTCGAAGGGGCGGTCACTACCCGGGACGTCGCAAACGAGATGCTGCGCACCGGGCGCAAGCCTCGTGATAGGAGCGAGCGGATGATCCTGAACAACTACCAGACTATGCAGCGGATTGTGGAGCTGCGTGATAACGCCCTGACGCCTGAGTTGGTGTTCGAGCTTCACCGGATCGCGACAGTGGGGACCCTTGATCGCGAGGACGCGGCCGGCCGTTTTCGCGGTCCCGACGAGGTCATACGCGTCACCGACATGGAGGGAAACGTCTTTCACGAGCCTCCGCAGGCCAGTGAACTGCCCGCAAGGATGGAGAAGATGTGCGTGTTCGCGAACGGCGCTTCGCCGGACTACTTCATACACCCTGTCATCCGGGCGATCCTCCTCCACTTCTGGCTGGCCTATGACCATCCCTTCGTCGACGGAAATGGCCGCACGGCGCGAGCCCTGTTTTACTGGTCAATGCTTCATCTGGGATTCCAGCTCGTTGAGTTCATTTCAATCTCCCAAATCCTGCTCAAGGCCCCGGCGCAATACGCGACCGCCTTCCTGCACGTGGAGACTGACGACAACGACCTGACCTATTTCATCCTGCACCAAACAGCCGTGATTCAAGATGCGGTTAAGGCCCTTCATGAATATGTCGCGCACAGAAGGGCCGCGCTGCAAGCGGCTGAACGGCACCTTCGCGGCATTGAGGGTTTGAACCACCGGCAGCAGGTCCTGCTCACGCATGCCCTGCGGAAGCCAAGCTCCAGATACACGATCGAAGGGCATCGGCGCTCCCACGGAGTAGTTTATCAAACGGCCAGGACAGACCTTCTCGACCTAGCCAAACGCGGGCTTATGGAAACGGACAAGACCAAGCGGGCATTCGTGTATCATGCTGGAAAGGATCTACCCAAAAAACTGGACGAGCTCGCTGCGGCGATGGAACGCACTCGAAGGACCTGACTCGCCAGGACCCGGACCCATTTCAAATCTAGGTTGCCGCAAGGTCGCCGGGAATCCTGTTTTTGCCTCCACAGCAATGCGCGTTTCTGCACCTTGCGTCATCTCCTAAGAAATTTGCCCTTAACGAAACCAGCTGCAATAAGCGACTTAGCTCCGAGCGGCAAACAGGGATCGAATCCCTCCCTCTCCGCCACTTTCACTTGAGCGATCACCTTACGGCTTCTTCCGAAATTCGAGATAGGCGAGATTGATATTCCCCTTCTCCACAATGTGAACGGTAAGGACGTTTCTACCGGCCGGGAGCACAACCTCCATTGCCTGCGAGAGATTCCAGTGATGCCAATTGCGCCAGAGAATTGTCTCCGCGGGGTCGAAGGTCGAAGCGAGCTGAATGTCGGGCACGAGGGGTCGGAAGTTCAGATCCAGAGCGATCTTCGCGCCGCGGTTCGAAGTATAAATAACGTCAAGGAGATAGGTTCCGGCCTCTGCGACGTCGACCGTCAGATTGAACCATTCGCCGGGCTCGGTCCACCCGACGTAGAGTAGGCCGTCTGGGGGCTGCACCCGATTGAAAGGATTCTTGTCAATGTTCTCTCGGTACTTCGTGTAAGAGGTGTCCACTCCCTCGTCCTTGCGGAACTCATTCAGATAGGAGCCATCCAAGGGGTTCAGATGGCCGCTCCCGTGGTTCTCGGGATCGGTGTCGTGATAGGCAATGCCTTCGCCGCCCAGATCGTAATAGGCGCACATGACCCGGCCAGATATTCTCTGTGGGCCCCCGCTATAGCGCGAATCGTGGAACGGAGTGCCGCGGTAGTCCCTCGGAACGTCAGCCAAGCAGGTGCACACGGCCGCGAGCCACGCAACCAGCATGGGGCGGGGTCCAAGTCGCATCGAGCTGGGGTATTCTACCGTCCCTTATTGTCAACCCGTCCACACGGTCCTTGCTTTGCCAGCTCGTGTGCCCGAAAGGCATCCGGCGGCTCAAACTCCTCTCCCCCGGCCGCTCTCCCCGGTTTCCCAAAAGCCTCAACGCGAGACGCCGTCGAGGAACTCCAACGGGATCGCCACGCGTTTCGCCCACGCAGACTCCGTGTGTTCGTCACCCGCGAATACGCGGCTCTGAAAGTTCTTGTCGTCATAACCTTTCTCTCGGAAAAGCACGTCCGCAAATGGCTGAGCCTCGGAGTACAGCGCGTCCAATGTCGCGGTCCCACGGTCAAAATAGACCCTGTGGTCGCGGGGTCCGGGAAGGTGGCCCTCCAGGTAGTCGAAAGCCGCCAGCGGGAATGTCGCATTCCTCTCAAACGTGGCCTCCCAATGGGTCGATAGGCAGCCGGCCGCCCCAAACACTTGGGGATACTCGCACATCGCGTAGAGCGATATGATTCCTCCCATGCTGGATCCCATCACGATCGTGTGCTCCCTGTCGGCCAGCGTCGCGTACTTGGCGTCGATCGCGGGCTTCAATTCCTTTACGAGGAATCTCAGGTAATTGTCCGCCTGCGGCTTTCCGCCGAGTGCGACCTGGATAAACTTCTCGCGGATGTCCGAGGGGACGAATTCCAAAGACTTCTCAGGGAAGTACTCGCTATGCCGTTGCGGCCCGTTTGACCAGATTCCAACAATGATGGTCGGGGGAATCTTCCCAGTGCGCATCAGATCGGCAACGGTTTCCGCAAGTTGCCACGACGTCTTGTTCCAAGTGATATTCGCATCAAAGAGCATCTGCCCATCATGCATATAGATGACCGGGCACCGGACCTTTCCATCGTAGCCGGGCGGAAGCCAGACGTCGATATTCCGCGCCGAAACGAACTGGGAGGGAAATGCCGCCATGCGCTCGATTCGGCCCGCGGTTACCGACGGCAATGGTTCCGGGGGCTGCGCGCAGAGACATCCGGCAATGGCGCAGAATGAAAAGAGGAGTTTCTTCATGCTTGAGCATGCTAACGGACGGAATTCTGCGGGGCGAACGATCATTTTGCCCGCGGACTGACAGCCGGGAATCGCATTTGAATGACCTCGCAAAACCAAGTACGATGCGGTTCCTTCCGGCCTCGGGCGGTTTCAATCCGCCTGCAGAGATTCGAACACGCACGAATGGTGACGATCCAACAGATGGCGGGCTTCGCGATCGCGGGATTCGGGGTATACATCCTCTGCAAGGCGCTGTTCGCCGCCGGGCGGGTCTTCAGGGCCGGTAGATGGCAGCAGACAACCGGTGTCCTGACTGAGGCACACGTTCAAGGCCACTGGACCAAAATTGGCAGCAGCAACGATTGGATCGAGGAGCCCGTGGTCTCGTACGAGTATGTCGTGTGTGGAGTGCGCCATGTGGGCCACACCCTCTCGCTCGTGGAGGTGAACACGGCATCGCAGGAAGACGCTCGAGCAAAAATCCGACGATTCGACGTCGGCGAACCGGTGACCGTCTATTTCGATCCCGAAGACCCCGGTTCGTCAGCCTTGGATGTTTCGCCACGCGTTGTCACGACGGTTGTCTTCGTCGCGGTCGCGGGCGGTCTTCCGATTGCCATTGGCGTGCTCTTCATCCTGGGGGTCGTTCAATTCTAGGCGTAATTCGCCCTACCCCTTCGATCGCGCCGGGATCCGTCGGAAGGGTTGGCGCATGGCATGCGGCGCGCTCCCCTGGTCGTGCGGACGGCCCTCTCAGGCAATCGCCTAAGGACTCCTCGAGGGAAACGCCTCGATGGGCTGACAGAGGGCGCGCAGATTTGCAGGCGGCGTTGCCGCGGGAATCTCGCAGCCCGCATTTACCATAAAGGGCTCGCCGGCCTCGGCATGACAGCGGCGCGCGGCCGCGGCTATCGTTTCGGGCGTGCCGCGCATGACGCAAGCGACAGGATCGACATTACCGGACAACACGACCCGCGGGCCTAGAACCCGGCGGGCGTCGACGAGGCTCACCATGTGGTCGATGTCGACGATCTCGACGCCCAAGGTGGCGATGCCGGGCAGCAGATGCCTAATGTTGCCGCAGATGTGGAGTCGGACGCATGCCTTCATTTCGTGCAAAGCCGCCACCAGGGCACGCTCGTGCGGCAATATGAGCGACTCGTACGTCTTTGCGGAGACCTGGCTGGCCACAGCGTCTCCAATGCCGATCGTGTCGGCGCCTGCCGCCATTTGGTGGCGGGCGAATTCGACCGCGGTGTCAATGCAGCGGCCCATCAGTGCGCTCGCGTAGGCCGGGTCGTCGATAAGATCCATGAAGAAATTGGACACGCCCCTCAGGTCGGCCGCCTCTGCCGCCGGCCCCTCCACCCAACCCATGATCGAGTACCGCTCGCCCGTCCTCTCCTTGTAGGCGCGCACGGCGTCGATCCGGTCGCGCATCCGGGGCGCGACCGCCGGATCGGGCCGCGGGAGCCCCGCGAGATCCGGGGTGTCCTCCAGCGGGGGCTTCAGGCAGATGGGCACGCCGTTGCGGGGGTACTCGATCGGCGCCCCGAATCCGGCGGTCTCGCGGTACGGATCGGACATTGTGTTGAGCTGATCTATGCCGAAGTCCTCCGCGCACCGCAGGTTGGCCTCGACCAGAACCCGGTAGTCCGACGCGAAGGCGCCGTAGTACGAGCCAATGTGCTCGGCCGCAAACTGCATGAGGATGGGAAGCCGGGGCAGCACGTCGGGCCGGTCACCCTGCAGGACAGCCATGTAACGCTCACGCGGGGTCATTGAGATTGGCGCGGCCGGCAGCGCCGGAATCGCTCGGGCGCGATTTAACACTCGAAGTATCCGGGATGACAAGATCCGCGAGACCAAGAAGCGCCAGTTGGAAGGGCGCCAAAGTGTCGTCGCGCAGCGCAAGGGTCCAACCCGGGTCGAGGCAGACGTCCAGTTTTCGTGGCCATCCAACGACCCGGTCAAACTCCGCCATCAGACCCGCGGCGGCCAGTGCGGGCACCTCGACCCAGAGCCAGCCCGGCCGGACCACCGACACCAGCCCGCGCAGCACACCGGAAAGGTCCGCAAGGCCCGGACAGCACATGCAGGGCAGGAGGAGGCGCCGCACGCTCACGCCCGGAGTCTCCTTGCAGAACCTCTCCATTCGGGTGCGCCCCTCCTCGGCTAGAAGGATCGCGCAATGGGCGCCCGGGTGCTCATCGATGACGCCGCGGACCTGCCGCTGCACCCATCGCGTCTTTCCTGCGCCGCGGGGACCGGTCACGAACGCGCACTGCGGAACAGCGTCGATCGCGGGTATCTCGCTGCCGGCGGATGGAGGCTCATTCTGCATGTGTCCGCGCGTTTAGGCTGCAGGCAGCCCGTATTCAGCCGGGGAATACTTGGCCGGGTCGGCGAGCGACATCTGCCGCGCGATGAACGCGCCTTCGTCGGAGGGCAGTTCGTCGAGCTGGGCTGTCATCGAGTCGAGGAATCCAAGCTCCCGCCGGGCAATCTTGAGCAGTCCCTGCGCATGGCCCGAGCGCAGGAGGCCGACGGCGCAACGCGCCGCGGCAACACCCGCCTGGTAGTGGTCCGGTGCCGCCACCACTGAGCGGGCGACAGCGAAGACGTTTTCAGGCGTCAGCACCCACGCCTGCGGGTCGAGGCCCGCGTCGGAGTCGACCAGCCAGCGCCTCAGCGTCAGCGCGGCTGCCTTCCCCTCCGCAAGGGCTCGGTTCATGAGGCGGCAGTCGTAGATCAGCTGCTCCATGTAGCAGGTCGGGGCCATTCCCGCGAGAAGGCGGACGTTCTGCACCGACTCGTTCGACCACGTGTCCGCGTAGGCCGCGGCGATGTTTCCGAGCGGGCTGAAGTGGGCGCATGCGGACGTCTTTCCCTCCATCGCCATGGGATAACCGGTGATGGCCTTGAGATAGGGGTTCTCGTAGGCGCAGTCCTTTCCGGGCCCGATAGCGCCGTTCTCATAGGCGACGAGTGAGCGCACCGTGGAGACGGCGCGAACGACCGCGGCGAACACTCGCGGGATCATCTTCTGTTCGGCGAGCACCATCGCAGTGTTGCCGAACCCGCAGGCGGTGTCGCCCGCGCAAACGACTCCGTGGCGGGACGCGATGTCCGCGAGCCGCTTCCAGAGGAATTCCATGTCGCGCACTCCAAGGACGCACAGCGCAAAAATCACCTGGCCGAGGTCGCAGTTCATCAGCGCGTCGTCGTGCAGCTCCTTGCCGCCCACCGATTCAATGCTCAGCAGCTCGGCGCCCGCCCTGGCCGAGCCCTCGAAGAGCTCGAGCATCCGCTCCCAGTGCTCGCCGGAGCGCATGATCGGCGGCCGTGCAAACTCCCGGTTGTCGTTAGGCGTCATGCGCAGCGCGGTCGCCAGCCCGTACGTTCGGCGCGCCTCGTCCATTCCCGCAAGGAGCGTACGAACGATTTCCAGGCCGAAGGCCGGCGTGGCGGTCATGGGCGGCAGGGTCTCAAACTCGATCACGACGCCGGGAGCCTCAAGCTCGGCCGCGCGGCGCAGCGCGTCCCTTATGATTCCCTCGTAGTGACGGACTATCACAGGCATCGTCGCCGCCGTGATCTCCATCGGGGGCAACGTGAAATTCAGCTCCGGATAGACCAATCCCCCTCCAATCCGCAGGCCGTGCCGGGTCACGAGCGGCTTCGGCGCGGTGCCGAAGAGAAGCTCATCCGGATCCGGGATGGCAAGGCCTTGGAATTTCATCGGCACCGGCCGCCCTAGGGCTAATGACGCCGGCCTCAGGCGACCTCCACGAGGGACCGGGCCTTGTCGGCGGCCGAAGCCGCGTCGGATGCGTAGCCATCGGCTCCAATCTCGTCAGCGAACTCCTGGCTGATCGGCGCGCCTCCCACCATGATCTTCACCTGCGGGCAATCGCCCGAGCGGATGGCCCTCACCGTCTCGACCATCGCCGGCATCGTCGTCGTGAGGAGCGCCGACAGCCCGACAAGATGGGGCCGGTGCTCGCTGACGGCCTTCGCGAAACTGGCGGGCGCAATGTTCGTGCCGAGGTCAATGACGCGGAAGTTCGCCCCCTTCCACATGACCGCCACAAGGTTCTTGCCGATGTCATGAAGGTCGCCCTGCACGGTTCCGATCACGGCTGTGTACTTCGGCGTGATGCCCGCGGCCAGAAGCCGCGGTTCCAGGACGCTCATCGACTCCTTCATCGCCCGGGCCGAGACAAGCATCTCGGGTACGAAAATTTCGTTGTTCTTGAACTTCTCCCCCACTGCAGCCATCGCCGGGACCAGCGCCTTGTCAACCAGGTCGCCAGGCTTGGCTCCCTCGTCGAGCGCCTGCTGGGTGAGGGCCTTCGCGTCCTTGCTCTTGCCGTTGATGACGGCCTGGAAAAGTAGTTCGACAGTTGTCATAATTGGAGCGTTTTTGGGAACAATCTTGATGCTAGCATAAGGAAGGCCGTCAGGCGAGGACGTGGAGGTGGGTGCATTGCAGGTAGGGGCTGCGGCGGTTTTAGGGAAGGGCCAGGTGGTCAATGAAGGCGTCCTCGAATCCGGGCTGAAGATTGAGCTCGATCACCTCCATAGCGCTGCAGGCGCCGACCATCTCCCCGAGGAGTTTGCGGTCGTTCAATGCGAGGAAGGCGCCGCCGAGCGAGGTGTTGCCGACGACCTGTATCTGCCCGGCTTCAAATCCGGGGAGCAGCCCGCAGCCGATCGCGTGCTCAAGCGAAAGGTGGAAGCCGAATCCGCCCGCTAGGTAGATCCGCTTCACCTCGCGCGGGGCCACGCCGAGCAGATGCAGCAGCGTCGCCGTGCCTGCGGCTATGGCGGCTTTTGCCTGCAGGAGCCGGGCGACATCGAGCTCGGAAATCCAAATCGGTCCCGACGCTCCAAGCGCATGCAGCAGCAGCTTGCGCCCGTACTTGTCAACCTGGACGACGTCACCCGCCCGCATGCAGAAGGCGCTGTCGAACCGGCCATTGGCCTGCAGGACGCCCGTACGACGCGCCTCCCATAGGAAGTCCACATAGGCGGACCCGCAGATGCCAAGCGGCCGGTTTGTTGCGCCTATGAGCCCGAGCTCCACCCCCAAGGGCTCCTCCCGCAGCCGTATCCGCTCGATTGCGCCGTCGACGGCGCGCATGCCGCTCGTGAGGCCCGCGCCCTCAAACGCGGGTCCTGCGGCGGTGGCGCAGCCGATCAGCCGGTTGCCTGCTTTGGCGATGATCTCGCCGTTGGTGCCGACGTCGATCAACAGCACCGGGCCCTCGTCGTAGATCATGCCTGTTGCAATCATGCCGGCGGCGAGGTCCGCCCCGACGTAGGCGGCAGGCCCCGGCAGCAGATGCACGCGTGCGGACCTGTTTCCAAACTCCAGGCCGAGGTCCTTCGGCGGGTGGACGCGGTACCCAAGAAAGGCGGGCCGGAAGGGATGGACGCCCATGGGCGTCGGATCCACGCCAGCCAGCAGGTGCAGCATGGTGGTGTTGCCCGAGACGACCATCGCGCCGACGTCGCCGGGAGTCACGCCCGCCAGACTGCAGGCCTCCCGCAGGAGAGGCATGATGGTCTCCTCTGCCACGGCGCGCTGCAGCTGACCAAGCGCCCCTTTCTCGGCGCTGCACAGTTGGATCCGTGTGACCACGTCCTCTCCGAAGCGGATCTGCGCGTTGAAAGCCGACGCCTCCCCTACCACCTCGCCGGTGGCGAGGTCGCAAAGCAGCAGGGCGACCGTGGTCGTTCCGACGTCCACGGCCGTTCCGTACCTCGCCACAGGGGCAAGCGGATCGTGCGCCCAGGGGATGTTGAGGCGGAACTCCGACACCACCGCGGGCTGGTGGCGCAGGAGCGAGCTTGCCGGCACCTCCAGCTCGACACTTTCACCGCAGAGTCGCATCTGGCACGACCTCAGACGCGCCTTTGCGAGCGCGCCGATGCGCACACCGTCGGCCGCGCGCCTAAGCGAACCCGCGCGCAGCTCGACCTCGCATCCGCCGCACAATCCGCGGCCGCCGCAGCGCGTATTCAGCGGGAATCCCCTGCGTGCGAGCAGCTCGGTGAGCGCAAGCACCGCCTCGGCGCCGGGAACCGCGAGGCTATCGCGTTTGTCCGGCGTGTGCAGGTCGATAATCACGGGGATCATGGTTTGCGGATCCATTCGGTGCGTGGGGCCTTAGAACTCGTCGTGGGCAATCTGATCCTCTGGAACGTTGAATTCGCCGAGCAGCTTCCTGCAGGCCCTCACCATCATCGGCGGGCCGCAGAGGTAGTATTCGACCGCCCTCGGATTCGCGTGCCCACGCAGATGGTGCTCCCGCACCACGTCGTGGATCAGGCCAACGTGCCCCTCCCAGTCGTCTCCGGGTAGCGGCGAGGAGAGCGCCGGTTGAAAGGTGAAGTTGTGGTGCAGCCGCGCCAGTTCCTCGAAGTAATCTTCGTAGAACAGCTCCTGCCTCGACCGCGCCCCGTACCAATAGGACACCTTCCGGGCTGTGTTATCGCTTTCAAAGAGATGGGAGAGATGCGCGCGCAGAGGAGCCATCCCGGCGCCGCCGCCGATGTAGACCATCTCCCGACCCGTCGGCTTGATATGGAAGTCGCCAAAGGGTCCTATCGCCGTGACGGCGTCGCCGTGCTTCAGGTTGAAGACGTAGGCGGAGCCCACGCCGGGCGGGCAGTCCTGCCCAGGGGGCGGCGTTGCAATGCGCACGTTGAAGCGCAGCGATCGCTCCAGCTGCCGGTTGCTCGCCAGGGAGTAGTTGTTGCGACGGGCGGTCTCGGGGTTTCGGGATTCGAGGTCGAATACGTGTTGTGCCCTCCACACCGCCGCGTACGGCTCGGGGATCTCAAACTCGCCGAATCGGATGAGGCTGTAGGAGGGGATGTCGATCTGCAGGTAATCGCCCGGCATGAATGCGATCGCCTCGTCCGGGACGACGGGCTCGAGCACGAGTTCCTTGATGAAGGTTGCCACGCTGCGGTTGCTCGACACCCGGAGGTAAAAGGTCTTAGGCGTGCGAGCGCCGGCCCCACCGGGCCTTAGCACGTTCAGCCAGAGGCGGCCGCCCCGCTCCTCCAGGGGGTAGATGGCAAGGCCCCTGCAGACGGGCGCGCGCGCCGGCGATCCGTCGGCGAGGTTGAAGCGGCCGTTGTGCTTGGGGCACTCGATCATCCCGCCCTTCACGAGGCCGTTGGCGAGATGGGTGTTGCCGTGCGTGCATACGCCGTCGGTCGCGAAGAGCCTATGCTCGGCATCTCGGCAGAGGGCGTAGGTCCGCCTGCCGCAGTCGAACCGGATGACGTCGTCCGGGCCGAGGTCGGCGGCGGCGCAGACCTCGACCCACCCGTCGGCACCGGCCGCCATGTTTCCAGCATGACCGGCGCCGGGATCGGAACGCCACGGCCTGGCGTCCGGAATCCGCCGCCTTATGTAGTGCGCCGGATCCTTCGCCTGCCTGAGCACCGTCGGGACGATCTCGCGCCAAGCGGCGAGCACGCCGGGGTAAGGCGCGGGCATGTCGTCCTTTACCACCTCGTGCAGGTCGGGCAGCGCGTGGTACGGGACCAGCGGAAACATATGGTGCTCAACGTGGTAGTTCATGTTCCAATACAGGAACCGGTTCACGGCATTCATGTACACCGTCCGACAGTTGAGACGGTGGTCGAGCACGTTCTCGGCGAGACCTGCGTGCTGCGTAAGGCCATAAACGGTCACCAGCCATGAGCCGAAGATGTTGACGAGGCCCACATAGAGGAGCGGCAGGATGCTGCGGGTCTCGAGCGCGAGGCCGATTACGCCGGCATAGATGAGGACGTAGATCCTGGCTTTGCGGTAGATCTTCCGAAATTCGCTTTCCGGAATGTAGGTCCTTTCGTCCGCCCCCATTCGGCAGATGGAATGCATCAGGATGCGCCCAAAATACCGCGGGTACGTCGGCAGGCCAAAGAAGCCCAAGACCATCATCTTCAGGTTCGGCGGCCGCGGCACCGCGATCTCGGGGTCCCGTCCCACGATGATCGTGTCGCTGTGGTGCCGTGTGTGGCTCCAGCGCCACACGGTCGACTCCCGCATGATCATGAACGACGCGATCTCGTAGAGAGCGGTGTTCATCCAGTCGGTCCTGAAGGCGGTGCCGTGCCCGGCCTCGTGCCACCGGGAGTCGGAGGTGGAGGCGTACAGGCACGAGTAGATCGCGTAAGGGAGCGCCGCCCACCACGTGCCCCAAAGCGCATAAACCCCGTAGCCGGACGCGAAAATGAGGCCGAACCAGATAAGAGTGTCGCGCACCGCCGGGCCGTCACGGCGCTCGAGGAGCCCGCGCATGGTGGCGCGCGGGACCCTGCATTGATACCAGTCGGCCTCGGCAAGCCCCTTCTCGACGGCTAGGGCCGCGTTCACGCCAGCCAGGCTGTAGTCCAGCCTCGCAGGCGGCAGCGACGGGGCGGTGGCGCGGCGATTGTCGCTCATGGCGCGTGCCCGATCGCGGGCCGACCCTCGCCGGACAGCTGAGTTCTTGATTCCTGCCCCGGACCGTCTTCGCGCCGCGCAGGAATCGCCTTGATAATGGCGGCGTCGGCCGAGTGCGCAATCCGCTCGCCTGGATGCACGGTTAGGAACCGCTCGCCGTCCCACGGTCCGTGCAGCAGGTCGCGCAAGAGCGAGGGATCTCCCCTGTGCCCCTGAAAACGCCAGCCGAGTGACTGCGCGCACCGCTCGGCGTAGCGCCGGTTCTCTTCGTCCCCGGGCAGGCCGAGGTCCGCGTATCCGGCCGTCGTGTGCTGCGCGAAGGCGGCGCGCTCCATCTCCATGAGCGCCTCCGCCTCCTCGGCGCCGAACTTCGCCGTGTACTCCCTGCGAAGCGCGGCCTCGCGCTCGGGGCCCGGCACCCGGCGGGCCTTGTTCCACCCCGGGGAATACCAGTACGTCCCCGGTTCGTCCCGCATGGTCGCCGCATAGCGTTCCTTGTTGCCGAGAAAGAGCGTGATGCAGTCGTGCGCGCGGGCGACCACGAGCGGGCAGCGGCGCGGGGCCAGGTCGACGAGCGCAAGGCCGCAGAGGCCATACACGAGCACGACTTGCTGCACGTTAGGGTCGTCCTCGGCGCGCCCGATCGCGCCCGCAAGCAGCGAACGAAGCCGGGTCGGCTGGTCGTGCAGGCCGATCTCGAAGAACTCGCGCCTCACGATGTGGGCGGCCCCCCGGGAAAGGGCCTCGATTTCGGCCTCCAGCACGCGGCATGCGATGAGTGCGGTGGACGGAATCATGGCATTGGGGACAATCAACGGCTCCAGCCTTGCTCGATCTGCTCGAGCGTCCGGCCCTTTGTCTCCGGCACGAACCGCCACACCACCAGCACAAGCACGGCGCAAAAGGCCGCGTAAAGGTAGAAGGGAAACGCGTGGTTGAAATTCCGCACGAACCACTGGCCCTTCGCATCCATGATCGGGAAGGTCTGCGTGACGGCGTAGTCGGCCACCCAGAGGAAGAAGGTCGCAAGCCCGAGGGCCCGGCCCCGCACGGCCGTCGGAAAGATCTCCGCCAGTATCACCCAGGTAACCGGGCCGACCGAAAGGCCGAAGGCGGCTATGTAGAGCACAATGAAGAGGAGCATCCAGCCGCTGCCCGAGCCGGGGTCGGCCATTCGCTGGGCCATCGCGCCCATCACCAGTAGGCTCAAGCCCATTCCGGTGGCGCCGAGGAGCATGAGCGGCCGGCGGCCCCATCGGTCCACGGTGGCAATCGCGACCACGGTAAAGAGGATGCCCGCACCGTTGATGATCACCTGCTGCAAGAGCCCCGCGTCCACTCCGGTGGAGGCGCTCAGGCTCCTGAATATGGTGGCCCCAAAATACATGAAGACATTGATTCCGGTGACCTGCTGCAGCACGGCCAGCGCGACGCCCATGAGAAGCGGGCGGCGGAGCTGGCGCGAGAACAGCGACCCCCACGTGCCCTGCTCCTCGGAGATCGCTGCCCTTATGCTGGAGGACTCAGCCTGCGCAAAAGCGGCGCCCCCCACCTTTGCAAGGATGGCCTTCGCCGCATCCTCGCGCTTCATTTCGATTAGCCATCGCGGGCTTTCGGGGATCGGGACAAGCAGAAGGCAGAACACCAGGGACGGCGCGAGGCCCGTTGCGAACATCCAGCGCCAGCCGGTGTCGATCAGCCACTGCTGGTCGCGGCCCTGGGCGACGAAGTAGTTGACGAACGAGGTAGCCGTGATTCCTCCTACGACGGCGATTTGGTTTGCGGCCACCATGCGTCCTCGGATGTGCGCCGGCGTGATCTCGGCGATGTACATCGGGGTTGAGATCGAGGCGATGCCGATGCCCAGTCCGCCAATGAAGCGGAAGCCGATGAAGACCCAGATCTGCGGCGCAAGCGAGGTGCCGACAGCCGAGGCGATGAACATGAGAGCGGCAAGGAACAGGGCGGGCTTACGCCCAAAGCGGTCTGAAAGCGGCCCCACGAGCAGGACGCCCGCCGCGCACCCGGTGAGCACGCAGCCTGACACCCACCCCTTCATGAAGTTGCCCAGGCCAAACCGCGCGGTCAGCGGCTCGATCGCGCCCGAAATGACCCCCGTGTCGAAGCCGAACAGCAAGCCTCCGACCGTCGCAACTAGGCAGATGGGAACGAGGTAGCGCAGGTTGACCTCGGCGGGGCTTGGACTAGGCGGATCTTGGGCCATGGGGGGACAGGGCTCAGCTGAGGGCGCTGTCGCGGACGGCCCTGAACATGGCGAGCATCTTCTCCGCCGACGTCGGCCCCTGGACGTTGTGAATCGCGTCGAAGACAAATCCACCTTCCGGGCCGAAGATGTCTATCCTCTCCCGGCACTGCCGGTAGACCTCGTCGGGGGTTCCGAAGGCAAGCGTGTGCTGGGTGTCGATGCCGCCGCCCCAGAACGTGATGTCGCGTCCGAATTCACGCTTCAGGCGCCGGGGATCCATCTCGGCCGCGGAGCACTGCACGGGGTTGAGGATGTCAAAGCCCGCCGCAATGAAGTCCGGGATCAGCGGATAGACGTCGCCACATGAGTGGATGAACGTCTTCCAGGACGAGTGGCGGTGGATCAGGTCGTTCAGCCGGCGGTGAAAGGGCTGGTAGAGCGTGCGGTAAGCCTCCCGCGAGATGAACAGCCCGCGCTGCGTTCCGAAATCCGTGCCCGTGAGCAGGGCGACCTGGACCGTATCGCCGAAGAGGTCGATCAGGGTGCGGAGATTCTGCTCCGCGATGGTGCACTGCCGCTCAAACACCTCCAGGACATAATCCTTCCTCGCAACGGTCGACACATACCACTCCTCGATGTCGCGGATCCCCCTGGGGTTCCTGAGAAACGGTGCCGGCACAAGCGCGATGTCGCCGAAGGCGGAGCCCGGGATCACGAGGAGGGTGCCGAGGTCGCCGCGCTCCTCGAACTGGTGCTTCTGCGCGCGATAATAGTCGAGGTCCGCATCATTGAGGATCGAGAACTCCTCAAGATTGTCCGCTGGGTCGAGTCGGTCTTCGTCGACCGGCGGCTGGCGGACAATCGTATCAAAGAAATACCCGCCCTTTGGCATGTGCCCGCTTGGCCGGGCCGACGTGTCGCCCTCGGGGTAGATGTGCCAGCCGCCATCGGGGGCGGCGGTGACGTTGAACTGCCCGGGCACAAGGCATTCGGTGCCGTCGAAGAGCGTGAACGGCTTCCAGTCGCGCGACTCCGTGCCAAAGATCGACTTGCGCCCCTGGGCTCCAATGACGTCGATCGGCAATGCCGCCCGAAGCTCGTCGTCGATCTCGCCAAGCATCTGGTACGGTTCGTTCACCTTCACTCGAAACCCGCTGTCGCCAACCACCTGGCGCCGAAGGCGGGTGACGGCCGAAACATGAATGCCCGTCACGAACGACGCGCCAAAGTCGACGGCCACGCGGTCGGGGGATCGATGCGCCAGGGAGGCGGCAAGTCGTTGCCGACCGGTCATAGGCGCAATTTCTAGCAGAATCGGGCGTGAATGGCCATGCCCCAGCGGATGAAAAACATATCCCGGGCGACAAGAACGGTTGACAGCGCCGACGCGTCGTCCAAGCCGGTAGGCATGGGCAATTACCACGGCAAGGATTACGCCTGGGTCAACCGGCAGATCCGGACTCCGCAGGTCGATTTTGGCCGCGTCAAATATATCCCCGGAGGCTATTGCGGACCGCGGCGCCAGCGCGACTACCAGATCGTCGTGCTGCAGGCCGGCGGAGGGCGGGTGACCGTGGATGATGAGACGCTTCCCCTTCCGACCGAGCACGCGACGCTGTTCCTTCCGGGCCACCGGGAGCATTTCATCTTCTCCTCCGAGCAGGGGACCGACCACGTCTGGTGCTCGATCCGGCCCGGCTTCATGCCAGCCAATCTGCGCCGGCGCCTGGCCAGGGCGCCGAGGATGGTGCCCTGCTCGGAGATGATGCGCCGCCTTTTCTCCGTCGCGCAGGGATCCCGCCGCGTCACGGGCCCCGCCGCAGGCCTCGTGGTCGAGCACCTGGGCCTGGCTTTGTTCGCAGAGTTTCTGCACCAGGCCGCGCTCTGGCCGCACCGAGCGAGGCAGGACGAGGGGCTCAGCCGCGCGATGGCCTGCATCGAGGAGTACTTTGGCGATGAGAGCTGCCTTGCCCGCGCCCGTGTCGCAGCCGGCTGCTCGGCGAGCGGGCTAAACCAGCGCTTCCGCCGGCACCTGGGCACAAGTCCGGCCCGCTACCTCTGGAGGACCCGTGTGGAGCGGGGCGTATCGATGCTGCGCGACACCGGGCTCACGGTCGCCGAGATCAGCTCTCTTTGCGGGTTCAAGAACCCGTTTCACTTCTCACGCCTCGTGAAGCGAAGCCAGGGAACTTCGCCGCGCGAGGTCCGCCGGCAGGCTTGGAAATGAGGCCGCGCCCCCTCCCCCGCAGGGTCTCTTACCCCTCGAAGCGCGGTTGGCGCAGCGCATAATCCCCCCCGATGCCGCCTCCGAACCCTCCTGGTGACACGGCCGGCGACCCAATCCCCTTGGACCTCGCCGAGGCCGGGGTTTACCCGACGGCGGCAGCCGGGTTTGAGCACGGGCTTGTCGTCCTTGCGATGGGTTGTCCGTACTGGCTTCTAAGCTCTGACGGAGGCTACCGTCTGCTCGTGGAGCCGAGCGTGCTTGACGACGTCCGGGGAGAGCTCTCCTGCTTCGACCGGGAGAGTGTCGGCTGGCCGCCGAAGCCTCCGGCACGGGGTGAAGTGCGCAAATTCGAACTCGCCACACCCATGCTTTGGGCTGTCGCGGTCGCCCTGGTCTACCTCGCCCAGGGGCAATGGCCCGATCGATTGGAGGAAGCCGGCGCGCTGGACACGCAGGCTGTATTCGACCGCGGCGAATGGTGGAGGCTCGGCACCGCGCTCTTCCTTCACGCCGACCTCGGGCACCTGATCTCGAACGTGCTGAGCGGGATCTTCGCCATTGCCGCCGTGCTCTCGACAATCGGGCGCCGGCAGGGGTGGCTGCTCTTGGCGATCGCCTCCGCCACGGGAAACCTGGCGATCGCCGCCCTGAACTATCCCGGTCCGTACCTGTCGCTGGGTGCGTCGACCGCGATCTTTGCCGCCCTTGGGCTCCTCACCGGTCGAGCGATGCGTACCATTGGTCAGGATGCCCCTGGGCGCGGCTGGCGGGCGGTCCTGGCGCCGCTGGCGGCAGGAGTCGTGCTCCTAGGGTTGTTTGGCGCAGGAGGTATCCATATCGACGTCGGGGCCCACGCCACGGGGTTCGCAGCAGGACTTGCATGGGGATTCTGCGCCGGCGTTTCGCGCCGGGCGTCGGGTTGAGGCCATGATCCCGCACGAGCGCTCTCGCGTTGCGATCCGGCGTCGCCGCTCCCCGAGATTAGATTGCGACAAGTGAAGGCATGCTGTTTTCTTGGCACGGTTGCAGCCATGCCCGACGAACCCGCGAATTGCTTCGACATGCTGGCCGCCGATGCCCGGTGGAGCACGTTCTCGACCGATGAGCGCAGGAAGGTGGACGCATTCGCGCTGCGCTGGCGCATAAGGCCCGGGGACCGGGTGCTGGAGCCCGGATGCGGCTCCGGCCGCCTTACCGAGATCCTGGCCGCCCAGACGGGTCCCAAGGGGCACGTGCTCGCGTTCGATGGCTCGGCCCGGCTGATGAGGCTCGCGGAAGCGCGCAATCTACCCCCGCATGTGACGCTGTGCGCTGCCATGGCTGAGACGCTGCAGCTTGCCGCCGGTTCATTCGACCATATCGTGTGTTTCAACGTGTTTCCCCACCTCGTGCCGCAGGCGACAATCACCCGACGTCTTGTGGCGGCCCTGCGGCCTGGGGGCTCGTTCTGGATCGCGCATACCCACAGCAGGGAGTTCGTGAATTCGCTCCACCAGCGGGGGCCATCCTTTCTGGCTGGCCACCTTCTGCCGCATCCGCGCGAATTGGAGCCGCTTCTTCGCGGCGCGGGACTGGAGCGGATTGAGATCGAAGACGGCGTCGACAGCTTTCTGGCGAGCGCCGTCCGAGGAGCCCTCGAACGCGCCGAACACCATGCCTGAGACCTCACCTGCCGGCGCGGTCCGGCCCTCCCCGTTCGTGACCCTGTCGCTCGTACGCGAGCTGGGGGTCCTCCTCTGCCTTTCGGTGATGTTTCCGTTCCTAATCCACATTCTCCCGGTGCCGGAGACGGCAAGGCTCGGCCCCAGGCTGCTGCCGATGTTCTATGCCCCCCTGCTCGCGGTTCTCTGGGGGCGAGCGCCGTCGGCGTTTGTGGTCGCGCTCATGGCGCCTTGGCT
>Ga0265338_10000202_pt1 | contig 112706 bp, 76 predicted proteins | sample 42126metaG_FD_193579 | JGI IMG/M metagenome (GOLD analysis project Ga0265338, IMG submission 193579) | Rhizosphere microbial communities from Carex aquatilis grown in University of Washington, Seatle, WA, United States - 4-21-26 metaG | ecosystem: Host-associated > Plants > Roots > Rhizosphere...
CCGTCGTTGATGGTGGTCTCTGCCAACTCATCAGTCCATTGCGTAAGGTCGGAAGCAGAACCGTGAAAAAACCGGAACCATATTTTACCGCCCGCTTGACAAATAGTGAGCCATATCAACGTCCAGAACTCAGGCACATGGTGCGGTTACGCCGCACGGATTGGAAACGCTGATGTGACTCTCTCAAGCTCGCGAATGGGAACATCCCAGCGAATGATATCAGTGACGGGGCGCATGATGTCTAATGCCAAAAGCTGAGCCACGCCGCGGCGAACTGCAAGCCGGATTCGTGTCACTCGCTGTGCCAGGTGAAGCAGTGGAACGCCGCCCCGCCCTGCGGGGCGGCGTTCCAAGGGCGGCAGTGTCAAGATACACCCCATTCTTACTCCTCTTCGCCAGTTCTTCTTTTCAAACGCGCCATCACATTTCTATACTCCGCCATGGCCCGATTGTTCCTTGGTTTGGATTCCAGTACGCAAAGCCTCAGCGCCGTGCTCATCGATCTCGATGCGCGCAAGGTCGTTTGCGAGAAATCGCTGAACTTCGACAAGTCCCTCCCGCAATACAAAACGCAGAACGGTGTGTTGCCCAATCGCGACCCGCTCGTCAAACACAGCCCGCCGCTCTTGTGGGTGGATGCACTGGACCTGCTTTTTGCCGAGATGAAACGTGACGGGGCTCCGTTGGGGGACATTCTGGCCATCAGCGGTAGTGGACAGCAACACGGGTCGGTCTATCTCAATGCTCGCTCCGCCCGCGCGCTTGCGCATCTGGATGCCAAAAAATCTCTTGTCGAAAATGTGCGCGGTATTTTCTCGCGCAACACGTCGCCCATCTGGATGGATTCTTCGACCGCAACAGAATGCGCCGAGATCCGCCAGAAACTCGGCGGCATCAAAGCCACCGCGAACGCAACGGGCTCTGATACCTTCGAACGTTTCACCGGCCCGCAGATACGAAAATTTTTCAAGACCGAACCGCGCGCGTACGCCCAGACCTCCAGCATCGCGCTGGTGAGTTCTTTCATGGCATCGCTGCTCGCGGGAAAGATTGCGCCTATTGACCACGGTGATGGCGCCGGGATGAACCTGATGGATATCAGCAAAAAGAAGTGGCACGCGGGCGCTCTGGCTGCCACCGCGCCGCAACTCCGCAAAAAACTTCCACCCCTCGCCGCTTCCTCAAAGCTCATCGGCGCCGTCAGTCCATACTTCGCCAAAAAATTCGGTGTGAATCCCAAAGCACAGATTCAGGTCTGCTCCGGCGATAATCCGTGCAGTGTCATCGGACTGGGTTTGGTGCGTGAAGGTATGACCGCTGTCAGTCTCGGCACTAGCGACACTTTTTTTGGGACGATGAAAAAGTGCTGCACGGATGAGCGCGGCGAAGGCCACGTCTTCGTTTCGCCCACCGGCGATTACATGACGCTCATTTGTTTCAAGAATGGCTCGCTCGCCCGCGAAAAGATCCGTGAACTTTACGGCATCAAGACATGGGACCAATTCGGAAAGCTCGTTGCATCCACAAAACCCGGCAACCACGGCGCCATCCTGTTGCCGTGGTTCGAGCCGGAGATCGTCCCACGCGTGAACCGCCCGGGCATCCATCGTTTTGACCTGGATGCGAAAGATGTCGCGGCCAATTGCCGGGCCATCTTTGAGGCGCAGATGCTTTCCATGCGGTTGCATTCGGAATGGATGAAGGTCTCGCCGAGGCAAATCTATGCGACCGGCGGTGCTTCTAACAATTTAACATTGTTGCAGGTCATGGCGGACGTGATGAACTGCCGCGTTTTGCGTATCGAGGTCTCCAAGAGCGCGGCCCTCGGGGCGGCCTTGCGCGCGGCGCACGGTTACCTTTTAAAAACCAAACACAAAACTGTCTGGGAAAAGGTGGTTGCCGGATTCACTGCTCCAGTCATGGACAGCGAGATACGTCCAAACCCAACGGCCGTCGCCATCTATAACAAACTCTTGCAAAAATACCGGGCCTGCGAAGCCAAATCGGTTGTTTAGATTATGCAAAAGTTCGCAACGCCGGTGAATAAGTTGCCAATAAGTTTTCGCTGAATAGGCATGGGCTACGCTGTGTAATGCTTCATGTATTCAGATGCATTCGATTCGGCGCTTACCAAAGGCGAGATTCAAGTGATGTTGGACGGCCTTCCGGTGGGCATTCCCGAAGGAAGACGGTCATTATCCTCCATCCGCTGTTACCTGGAAACGCTCGCCATGGAGCATGAACGTATTCTGTGTTCCTTCAACGTGGATAGCGCCCCGGCAAATTCTGACCAATTGGGTGGAACATTTTACCGTATCGAGGCGGCAACTGTTGATCTGGACAATATGCCCCTGCAGGTTCTCCAAACTGCTTTGACTCAGACTGACGAGGCCCGCGCCCGCGTCGAGTCCGCCATTACAACCGTCCTTATCAATGAAGGACGTACCGCGCGCGAATTTTGGTGGAACCTCGCCCAGGCCTTAAAACTCCCGCTGGTCACCATGAGCCTGTTGCCGGATAACCTCTGTGGCCCGTCCAATAACGCGGTTTCTGCCAAAAAATTGCGCAAATGGCAGTTCCAACAACTGGCTACCATCATCCGTGATGTGGATGAGGCCTGCTGGTGCGAAGACATGAGTATGTTATCCAATGCCCTGGAAAGCCGGGTCTTGCCCTGGCTCCGCGACCTGCATGACCTGATTGTGCTTTGGCAGGAAACGGCCACCGCCCGTATGCGTCGCGAATTACAGTCTTTCTAAGTTCACTCCGGCCGGACGGATGCGAAATATGCCGATACGCGTCCCCAGACTATGCCCGTGATCAAACCTGCGACATGAGCGATGTTTGCAACGGGCCCGAACATGCCGGTGAAACATATCACCAGCCACGCCAGCGAGAGCATCAGGTTCGTGCGATCCAGGAACACTCCCGATCGTCGGTCATACTTCCCGCGCATCCACACATAACCCACCAGCGCATAGACGACCCCGGACATCCCGCCGAAAGCCGGCCCCACGATGAGATACTGGGCTAGCCCTGAGACGAGTTGCGAGCCCGCTACCAGTAGCAACAACACCCACCAGCTTTGCCGCGCTTCGATCATGTTCCCCAGGTTGTAAAGCCAGAGCATGTTGAAGATGATATGAGCCAGCCCGAAGTGGACGAACATGGGCGTGAACAAACGCCACACTTCGCCATGTTGGAAAACCTCCGGCAAAAACCCGGCTTCGGGTCCTTGTTCGCTCATGAATAATTTTCTCACCACGTCCGGGTTCGCTCCGAGCTTTGAATAGTACGCCACGATGACGCAGATGATCATGAGCGAATACGTCAGCCAGCCCGCGCCGTAACCGCCGAACTTCGGCCAGATTCTCCGGCGGTTATGAAGCCGCCGATGGTAGTCGGCCAATGCTTTGGCTTCCGCCGCGCGCACGGTGGCCGCGTCGGTCGTGGCCGAGCGAAATTCTGCCGCCTCCGGATGTTTCTGGAATTTTTCCAGCCATTGTTGGGCCTCCTGGAACCGCTCTTCGTCTTTCGCCCAGACGGCCCAGGTGCCGTCGTCCTCTTCGATCTCACTTTTGATGCCCCGCGCAACGAGGAAATCCGCGAACACGCGCGCCTTCGTTTCGTCGGGAAGATTGCCGATGTGCCTCATGAAGTTTTGACCACCGTTTCGTTAGTGTCCGCATCAGCCTCGTCATCCCGATGCTGATTGAGCTTTTTGAAAAACCAGATCCAGTAGAGCGGCGCCAGAATGGTAAACACCGAAAATGTATAAAGCAGGTAGCCGATGACGATGAGCGGTTTATTCCGCATCCGGTCATGTAAGCCGTTTCGCAGGACTTCGCCCTGGGAGAAAATATCCACGTAGGGCATGACGTTGTTATAGTCGCCGACCGCTGCGCCGCAATGTTCGCAGAACCACTGGTTCGGAGCGTGCGGCGTGAAACATCTATGACAGACCGGCGTGGCCTCCTGTTCCTGGACTTCTTCCTCCGTCTTCGCATCCCACGGGTCAGGCGTGACCGGCGCTTCGCGCACCCATTGGACCAGACGATAGAAAACAAACCCGCCCACGACCAGTGTGCCCATGATGGCGATGCTGATTTCCGGGGTGTTAGAGATTTTTGTCATACGTTTCCCGGCGATTGGGATTGTGGACTTTACCGTAATGACCAACGCGGCAGCTTTCAATTCTTTTCCCACGCATTATCGGGCTGGAAAATGAAACGCATCGTGCGTAACCTATAACATGTCGTTGTTCAGGAGGCTGGTTGTGACAGGAGTCGTTACTGTGGTTTTTTCCGCAAGTTGCGTTTCCGCCGACCCCACGCCGTTGCAGATCATCCAACAGGCGCAGACCATTTTTGTCATCGGGATGGAAAATCACAACTTCACGCAACCCACGCCCACGTCCAGCCCGCAACAGATCTCGAACAATCCGGCCGCGCCTTATATCAACAGCCTCATCACGCCCGGAAATTCGAACGCGGTGCAGGTTTCGTTTTGCACGCACTACTACAATTCCGGGCTTAATGTTCATCCCTCCGAACCGAATTATGTCTGGGCGGAAGCCGGAACGGATTTTGGCAATCACATCGATAGCGACCCCACTGGCGCCAACGGGAACGTCTATACGGCAAACCATCTCACGCGGCAGTTGACCGCGGCGGGCATCGCCTGGAAAAATTACCAGGAGGATGTCCAGCTGTCGTCGTCGCCGACCAACAGCGCCAGTGGCACCAGCGGCACGACCATCAATCCTTACTACAACAACGGCCAGTATAATTATGGCGTGAAGCACAACCCGATGGCGTTCTTCAACGATACGCAGACGCAAAATGTTTTTGCCCTCACGAATCTGCTCCGTGATCTCACCAACAATTCCGTCGGCCGTTACAATTGGATCACCCCGAACCAGTTCAACGACCAGCACACCGGATTGACCGGCGGTTTCACCTATCACGGCACCAGTTACACCAGCGACCAGGCTGCTATTGCGCAGGGCGATAATTTTCTGGCCATCCTCATCCCCAGGATCATGGCGTCGTCCGCCTACCAGAACAACGGCGTCATCATCATCCGTTGGGACGAGACGGAAGGCGGCGATACGACCAGCTACACGATCCCTGAGATCATCATTTCGCCGTTGGCCAAAGGGAACGCCTACGCCAGCGCTATGGAATACAGCCACTCGTCGCAGTTGCGGACCGTGGAGGAGATTTTCGGCCTGAATTTTCTCACCAACGCGATTCCGTCCGGCGAAACCAGGATTGCCGGCGCCGGTTATAGTGCGGTCACCAACGTCAATGATTTGAGCGACCTTCTGCAGGCAGCCCCGCAGATCCATGTGCAACAGTCCGCTGGCAATCTCACCAATGGCCTCGGCACGGTGAACTTCGGCACGGTCAACACCAGCGCGATCATCACCAATACTTTTGCTGTGACCAATTCCGGCCTCGGCGCATTGAATCTCACCGCATTCTCCGTCAGCGGTTCCGGCGCAAGCGCCTTCACCGTCAGCGGCATCGCGCTGCCCGCCGCGCTCGCGACCGGTAACAGCACCAACTTCAGCGTGGCCTTCGCGCCCACTGCCGGTGGCGCGTATTCGGCCACGTTGCGCATCACCAACAACGACGTCGTCCGCAATCCGTTCACCATCGCCCTCGTCGGCACCGGTAACGCCGCGCCGGTCGTCACTGTTCCGGCAAACATCACCGTGGAAGCGACCAACGCGCTCGGCAATGTCGTGAACTTCACCGTCACCGCCAGCGATTCCGAAGACGGTGCGCTCACACCGGTCGTCATGCCTGCCAGTGGCAGTGTGTTCGCCGTTGGCAGCAATGTGGTGATGGCTATGGCCACTGACTCTCATGGTTTCAGCACTACCAACTCGTTCGCGGTCATCGTACAAGACACCACGCCGCCCGTCATCGCGCTCAACGGCGCGAATCCATTCACGAACTGGAACACCGTTCCGTTTGTGGATCCCGGCGCAACGGCCAGCGACATTGTTTCCGGTGTCGTGCCGGTGACCACCAATGGCACTGTGGACGTCAACACGGTTGGCTCGTACTTCGTGCATTACACCGCCGGCGATGCCAGCGGCAATTCCGCCACCAACACACGCCTCGTGCAGGTGATTCCGCTCCAGGTTCCCGATAATGTCAGCGGTGCAGTCATGTCGGATGGCAGTGGGTTCCGGTTGTCGTTCAGTGCAGGCTTGGGACAGCCCTACCGTGTGCTTGGCACGGATGATTTGACCCAGTCGGTCACCAACTGGACCGTCTTCGCCAGCGGCGTGGTCACGAATGTTCCGATGACGTTCACAGATGTGACGCCCACGAATGCATTCCGGTTCTTTCGCATCGTCTCGCCGTGATCGCTGAGTTTGGGTTGCGACGTCGGTTAAAATCTTTCGTACGGCTATCACTGTCAACGGCGGGCAATTCTCCCTCTCTCTAAGGGAGAGGGCAGGGGTGAGGGGGAAGCAATCGAGCGATTATGATTGTTAGCCCCATGGAAAATAAATCTGCTGAGACGTCACTTCGTCATTCGCTTCTGCGCCTTGCGATAACTCACCGGCTTCGGGATCTTCAATTCTTTGTCGGACGGTTTGCCTTCCATCAGTTTTTTAAGCTCGCGTATCTGGTCGCGCAGCAACGCCGCCTTCTCAAACTGCAGGTCCTCCGCCGCTTTCAACATGTCCCGCTCGAGTTCCTGGATGGTCGAAACCAGATCCACATCCACCCCCGCGTCACGCAACACCGCGTTCGCGTCGTTGCGTTTCGATTCATACGTCGCGAGGCTGTCTTCCACCGCCCGGCTTACGCTGCGCGGCGTGATGTTATGCTCTTTATTGTAGGCGACTTGCCGGTTGCGCCGGTATTCCGTCACCGCGAGGAATTTTTTGATGCTGTCCGTCATCACATCCGCGTAGAGGATCACTTCGCCATGCAAATGCCGCGCGGCGCGCCCGGCCGTCTGGATCAAACTCGTTTCGCTGCGTAGAAAACCTTCCTTGTCTGCATCGAGTATCGCCACGAGCGAAACCTCGGGCAGGTCCAGCCCTTCACGCAGCAGGTTGATGCCGACCAGCACATCGAACTCGCCCTTGCGCAACGCGCGCAAAATCTCCACGCGTTCAATCGCATCAATCTCGCTGTGCAGGTATTGCACGTTCACACCGATGCCGCGCAGGTAATCCGTCAATTCCTCCGCCGTGCGTTTGGTGAGCGTGGTGACCAGCACGCGCTCTTTGGAATCCGACCGCTTGCGGCATTCCTCGATGAGATCATCGATCTGGCCTTTCAGCGGCTTGAGGGTGATCTTCGGATCGATGAGTCCCGTCGGACGCACGACCAATTCCACCACGCCGGGCAATGCTACTCCCGGGATGATCGGAATCTTCATCTGTGGCAAGGGAGCGTTGCTTTTAGCTTTCGCGCGTACTTCGGCGAGTTCGCTGCTGGTCAGTGGCGCACCACTGTTCCCCAATGCCTCATCCAGGTCAGCTTGCGCATTAAATTCCTCTGCCGGTGTCAGTTTAACCGGACCGCCCAATGCACTTTGTCGCGACCAACCGATCTCCCGCTGTGTCGGCGTAGCGCTCACATAGATTGTCTGGTTCTGTAATCGCTGGAATTCGTCAAACTTCAGCGGGCGATTATCCAATGCGCTCGGCAGGCGGAAGCCGTGTTCCACCAAAACCGTTTTGCGCGAGCGGTCGCCTTCGAACATCCCGCCGATCTGCGGCACTGTCGCATGCGATTCATCGATGACCAGCAGGAAATCCTTCGGGAAGAAATCGAACAACGTCGTCGGCCGCGAACCCGCCGGTCGCGCCGCGATGTGCCGCGAATAATTCTCGATGCCGGAACAGATGCCGGTCTCCTCCATCATCTCCAGGTCGAACTCCGTGCGTTGCTTGATGCGTTGCGCTTCCAGCAACTTTCCGTTCCTCTCGAACCACGCGATGCGTTCGCCGAGTTCCGTGCGGATGGTCAGGATGGCGTTGCGCAATTTGTCGCTCGTCGTCACGAATTGTTTCGCCGGATAGATCATCGTGCTCGATGGCCCTTCGAGCTTATGCCCGGTCAAAGGGTCGAACCGCGTGATGCGCTCGATCACTTCGCCAAAAAACTCGATGCGCAAGGCGTCCTCGCGTCCCGCCGGGCGCACTTCCACCGTGTCGCCGCGCACGCGGAAATTGCCGCGTTCGAAAGTGATGTCGTTTCGGTCGTATTGCAGGTCGATCAACCGCGCGAGAAAAATTTCCCGCGACAGTTCCAGCCCCACCCGCAGCGGAATGACCATCACCTCATAATCCTCTTTGCTGCCGATGCCGTAGATGCATGACACGCTCGCTACCACCACTACATCGCGCCGCGAGAACAGCGACGCCATCGCCGAGAGCCGTAGCCGTTCGATCTCATCATTCCGGCTGGAATCCTTTTCGATGAACGTGTCCGTGCGCGGGATGTACGCCTCCGGTTGGTAGTAATCGAAGTAGCTGACGAAATATTCCACCGCGTTATTCGGGAAAAACCCCTTGAACTCCGCGTAAAGCTGCGCCGCGAGCGTTTTATTGTGCGAAATGACCAGCGTCGGCTTGTTCACGTTCCGGATGACATTGGCCACGGTGAACGTCTTGCCCGACCCCGTCACGCCCAGCAACGTCTGGTGCCTGGCGCCCGCGTTGACCGCGGCGGTCAATTTCTCGATCGCCTGCGGCTGGTCGCCTGCCGGTTGATAATCAGAAACAAGCTCGAACATGTCCGCAGAGAATATCATGCACCTGTCAAGGCTTCCACCCTCCAATAACCAGCGGTAATTTTTTTGGTGTTAACAGCCAGCACACTGCCCCGGATCAATTTTTTATGTGTCAGAAAAATCGTGTATTTCATGTATTTCGTGTATTATGGCCTCTTTTGAACCTCGAATTGTGTATTTCGTGTATTACGGGACTTTTTTGGCAGGCAAGTCTGGGCGAGGTTTACCGCGTTCCACCCGACAGCCCTTGCCGCTTTTCCCCGTCTCGTTCCGGCTTTCTGCATTCTGATTTCTGACTTCTTCATGCACCCCCCGTTATACCACACTCTCAGTCATTTTGTCACCGTGATGGTCACGCTAATAGCATTTTTATTGAAAAATCTTTCAGGCACAGAAAAGCCAATTAACACGGGCATTTAATTGAGTTCGCACACCCCAAAAACGCAAAAAATTCGTGCACAAGCTGTGCAGGCCATTATTTTACGCGAGTCACAAGTAATTTTATCCGGTTTCCATCCGTCTAATACACGTATAATTCATGAAACCAGGAATCTTTAAAGGCCTTTGCCTCACCGTCTTCAGTCTCTTGTTCGTCGGAATCGCACAGGCCGCGCCCGATGGCGCAACCAACACCAATAGCCTCGTCAAAGCCACCAATGCAGCCCCCAAAATGCATTTCACCGAGCCTGACCCGCTCAATTTCAATGACCACGACGGCTACGTCTCGCTCTTTGACGGTTCCACCCTGAAAGGCTGGGATGGCAATCCGAAATTTTGGCGCGTGGAGGACGGCGCGATTGTCGGCGAGTCCACCCGCCAAAATCCCAGCGGCAATACCTACCTCGTGTATCGCGACATGCAGGCCAAAGATTTCACGCTCAAATTCGAGATGAAGGTCCTCGGCAAAGGGGGCAGCGGTTTTCAATATCGCAGCCAGACTGGCATCCCGTGGTTGATGCCTTTTTCGCCCACCGTCATCTCCAACACCGGCCCCGTGAATCTCGCTTGGATGATGACCGGGCCGCAGGCCGATTTCTGGCCCAGCCAGATCTACACCGGCCAGTTTTATTCCGAGAACACCCCCATGCGCATCATCGCCTGGCGCGGCCAGGTGGTGGAAAATTATGGGACCGAAAGCAAGAAGCTCATGGGCACCATCGGCGACCGCAAAGCGCTCGGCGATTACGTGAAGACCAATGACTGGAATGAATACACCGTCATCGCCCGCGGTAACACCTGCATCCATATCGTAAACGGGCAATTGATGGCCGTGATGGTGGATGACGACCCCAAATCCTCAAACAACCAGAGCGGCTACTTCGGCATCGAGATCGAATCCATCACCAAACTGTTCGTGCGAAACATCTGGGTCAAAAAGTTGGATTGAGTTTAGATTGCCGCTACGCCTATGAACCGAGTCGTTTTCCTTGTTCTGTTTTCGCTGGGATTGGTTTCATCAGTCCGCGCTGCGAATCCGGCGATGCCCGTTATTCCTCCCACAATTTTCAACATCACCGATTTCGGCGCCGTCGGTGACGGTGTGACCGACAATACGACCAACATCCAAAACACCATCAACGCAGCCAATGCGGCGGGCGGCGGCGTGGTGGAGATTCCGGCGGGCGTGTTCATGAGCGGGCCCTTCACTTTGTTGAGCAGCATCAATCTGCATCTCGATACCAACGCCATCCTCCGGATGCTGCCTTTTGGCACATATCCCGGCGGAACGACGAACGCACAGCATATGATTGTCTGTAATAACGTTCACGACCTGGAGATCAGCGGGCAGGGGACATTCGACGGCCAGGGCGCGCCCTGGTGGACATATTATAACACCAACAATACCCTCGTCCGGCCCATGATCCTGAATTTGACGTCGGCCAACCGTCTCTTCATCCATGACGTCACCTATATGAATCCGCCCAATCATCATTGCGGCCTGCGCGGCAATGGCGGCAACATCACCATCAGCAATCTCACCGAAATCACCGACCCGAATTCGCCCAACACGGACGGGCTCAATTTCGTGGCCACCAACAGCATCATTGAGAACTGCCACATCAGCGATGGCGATGACAACATCGCCATGGGTTCCACCGGCCCGCTCAGCAGCGGCCAGGCTGCCTTCACAACTTCAGCCAGCCAACTGGCAGTCGGAACCCACTCCATCACGGCGGTTTATTTTGGCGATGGCGCATTCGGTCCCAGCACTTCAGTCGCGATATCGCAGACCATCAACCAGACCAATCCGGCCGCCGGAATTATCTTCAATGACACTTTTGGCACCAGCACGGTGGACTCGCCCACACCGGTCGCGCCCACGCCCACGTCAACCAGCTATGAAGTTCTCGCGGGTAAATCCTGGAGCCCGGCGCCCACCCTCGTGGCTGGTCGCCTGGTGTTTGGAATCGGCGCCACCGCCAGCGGAGTGATTGAAGCACAGGCGCAGTTTGGTTCATCGCCGGTTTCTCTCAACCAGCCCGGTGATTTTGTTCAACTCAGCGTGACGTTCACCAACACCGCCGGCATTTTGACTCAAAGCGGATTCTGGGGATTTGGTTTGTACAATTCCGGCGGCAGTGCGCCGGTCGGCGGCGGCTTGAACAACGCCCTTAATGCCACCGCGACCACCGCTGCCACCGGGGCCGCACAGAACTGGCTGGGATATTTCGCCCAGATTGGTTTCACCAGCTCGAGCAGCGCTTTTTACGACCGCAAGGCCCAGTCCGGCACGGTCAACAATAATCAGGATTTGGTCAGCACGAGCACCAGCTCAAGTTATGTGAATCCAGCCGCTGCCCTGGTTGGCAGCGCTTCCACGACACCGTCTGTGACCCTCACGGTCGGCGCCACGTATACGGAAATTTTGAACTACACATTGCAGCCGGGCGGGGCGCTCCAGCTCCAGAGTCAGCTTTACACCGGCACCGGTGCCAACGGCACGCTGCTCTCCACGATGACTGCAACGACCGGCACAACCCCGGTTACGACCGCGTTTGACAGTCTCGCCATCGGCTGGCGCGCCACGGGAAACGCCATCAGCACCATGACTATTAGTGCCATCACCGTTACCGGCCAGAGCACCACCATTCCGCCCACGATTCTGTATACGGCCACGGGCCCGGTCACCACGTTGAGCTGGTCCACCAACTATCTCGGCTGGTTGCTGCAAAGTAATTCCGTGGGTTTACTCTCCACCAATTGGTCCGTCGTCCCCGGTTCGGACACAGCGACCAATTTTTCCATCACCATCGATCCCTGCCCAACGTTTTCTTCCGGCTGGTGGCCCCGTAACACTTTTTGAATCCCTGAATCAATGTCAGGGCACCATCTCTGTATTCCAATCATCCGCTTTCCTCTGGCGACAATTTAAGTTGAATTTTCAGCAAAAAAAGAGAAGCAACATGGCCACACTTAAAGTCTACTTAATCTATAGAGAATATATAGTAATCGACTAAAACAACTGAAATCACAGGACAAATCTTATGCCTATCTATCCGGACATCATCACCACCGTCGGCCGCACCCCTCTGGTCAAATTAAACCGTATCGCCGCCCGGGTCCCCGCCACCATCGCCTTGAAGGGTGAGTTTTTTAACCCCCTCGGCAGCGTCAAAGACCGCATCGGCCAAGCCATGATTGCCGCCGCTGAACGTGAAGGGCTTCTAAATCCCCAGACCACCATCATCGAACCGACCTCCGGTAACACCGGCATCGCCCTGGCATTCGTGGCGGCTGCGCGCGGCTACAAACTTATCCTGACTATGCCCGAAAGCATGAGCCTGGAACGCCGCACTCTGCTCGCACTCCTTGGCGCGAAATTGGTGCTCACCCCTGCCGCCGAAGGAATGAAGGGTGCCATCCGCAAGGCCGAGGAATTGAATAAAGAGATTCCCGGCTCCTGGGTGCCCCAGCAGTTCAACAACCCGGCCAACCCGGAGATCCACCGCAAAACCACCGCCGAAGAGATCTGGTCGGACACCAACGGCTCGGCTGACATCCTGGTTTCCGCCGTGGGAACCGGCGGAACGATCACCGGCATCAGCGAAGTCATCAAGTCGCGCAAGAAGGATTTTAGGTCCATCGCCGTCGAACCCAAAGATTCCCCGGTCATCACCCAGACGCGCGCCGGTCAACCGGTCAAACCCGGCCCGCACAAGATCCAGGGCACCGGTGCGGGCTTCATTCCCAAGAACTTAAATCTCCAGATCGTCGATGACGTCATCACGGTCAGCAATGAAGACGCCATTCAAACTGCGCGCCGCCTCGCGACCGAGGAAGGGATTCTCGCCGGCATCTCCACCGGCGCGAATGTCTGGGCGGCCTTGCAGGTCGCGGCGCTTCCGCAAAACAAAGGCAAGTTGATCGTCACTATCGGCTGCAGCACCGGGGAACGTTACCTGAGCACCGCGCTCGCCGATGAAGCCAGAAAACAGGCATCCGCCTGACCTAACAATTCCTAAAACAAAAAGAGCACCCTAAAAACAAATACAAACTGAAAGAAAAATGAAAACTGATCCGCAGATCCAAATATCAACCAAACACTATCCTGCCCGTGCGGCGGCCACTGTGGCCACCGTGTTCCTGGCAGTCATCTCAACCCTCGGGGCAGGGGACATCACTTCCACCAATGCCATCCAGCAAAAGGCCGAAAAACCGCCGCCATTGCCATTGCACCAGATCGAAGGCAACGGCGGTATCTTTTCCACGCTATCCGCTTACATCGTCAATCCACCGCGTGAAGGCCAGGTGGTGGGTCTTCCGAGCGCCGGGTTTTCCTATGTGAACCTTGGGCACGCACGCAATCTGGAAGCGCTCACGCTCACCGAATCACCATTGAAACGGCTGGAATTGGGCTACGGTTATGAGCGTTTTGACCTCGGCGATCTGCCGCAGGCCATCGGCAAGGCGACACCTTTTAATGTGAGCGCCGATACCGTCGAATTGCACAACTTCAACGCCCGCTTCCAGATCTTCAAGGAAGGTGAATTCGGCACTAAATGGGTTCCGGCTCTTACGGCCGGCGTTCATTACAAATACAATGACACTTACGACAGCATCAATCATGACGTCGCCGGAACATTGAAGGCCATCGGCGTAACAGATAATCAAGGCGTCGACTTCACGCTGTACGCTTCCAAGCTATTCACTCAATTGCCGCGACCGGTATTGGTGGAACTCGGCGGTCGCGCGACCCGGGGCGCCTGGAATGGTCTGCTCGGGTTCACGGATAACTACAGCTTCCTCTTCGAGGGTAACGTAGTCGTTTTTGTCACCAGCAACCTCGCCCTCGCCGCGGAATATCGCCAGCAACCTAACGACTACCATCAGATCCCCGGGTTGATCGGCAAAACCGGTGATTGGTGGACGCTGGATGCCGCCTATGTCGTCAACAAACACCTGACGCTGGCCGTCGGTTACGGACACTTCGGTAACGTGTTGAACCACGAAGCCGATGGCGTTTGGGGACTCACCTCCAAGTGGGAATTCTAACCGAAAAAATTATGCTGGGGGTCGCCTATCACCTGCGCTTTCATCGTGTGCTCCTCCGCACGCGCCGTTGTCCGCAGCCTGGCGGCCTCCAGCGAAGTACCTTGAAAATTAACTGTCCCGCCGATTATATCGCCTCTTTCGCTCCACAAAGGGACGCTCTACAATCGCGGCCATACTAAATAAAATCATTTCCTCAAAACAATCGACACTATGAGCAAAGTAAATCTGCATACACTATCCTTGCACGCCGGCCAGGTTCCTGACCCCACCACCACGGCCCGCGCTGTCCCGATCTACCAGACCACGTCTTACGTCTTCAAAAGCACTGAACACGCGGCGAATCTCTTCGGCCTGCGCGAATTCGGAAACATCTACACGCGCTTGATGAACCCGACCACGGACGTGTTCGAAAAACGCGTAGCCGCCATCGAAGGCGGTACGGGCGCCCTGGGCGTTGCCTCCGGCCAGTCAGCCATCACCTTCGCGTTGTTGGCCATCACTCAGCTCGGCGATGAGATCGTGGCTGGCAACAACCTCTACGGCGGCACATATCAATTGTTCCACTACACCTTTCCCAAGCTGGGCCGCACCGTGAAGTTTGTGAATTCACGTGACCCGGAAGCATTTCGCAAGGCCATCACGCCAAAAACGCGCGCGGTCTACATCGAAACCGTCGGCAATCCCAAGCTCGATGTGCCGGATTTTGAAGCGATCTCCAAGATCGCCCATGAAGCAGGGCTTCCCCTGGTGGTGGATAACACCGTTGGCGTCGGCCTCGTCCGTCCCATCGATTTCGGCGCCGACATCCTCGCGACCTCGGCCACAAAATATATCGGCGGCCATGGCACCAGCATCGGCGGCGTCATCGTGGATTCCGGCAATTTCAAATGGAACAACGGCAAGTTTCCGGAATTCACCGAGCCCGACCCAAGCTATCACGGCCTGAAATATTGGGACGCCTTGAGCAATGTGCCCGGCATGGGCAACGTCGCCTTCATCCTGAAAGTTCGCGTCACACTCCTGCGCGATATCGGCGCGGCCTTGAGCCCGTTCAATGCCCACGAATTCCTGCTGGGGCTTGAAACCTTGCCTTTGCGCCAGCACCGTCATTCCGCCAATGCGCTGGAGATCGCGACGTTCTTGAAAAACCATCCGCTGGTGAGCTGGGTCACCTATCCCGGCCTGCCCGAAGATCCCAGTTACAAGAACGCCGCTAAATATTTCAAGAGCGGCTTCGGCGGACTCGTCGGGTTCGGCATCAAAGGCGGTCTTGCATCCGGGAAGAAATTCATCGATTCAGTGAAGTTGATCTCGCATCTCGCCAATATCGGCGATGCCAAATCGCTCGTCATTCATCCCGCTTCGACCACCCATCAGCAATTGACCCCGGAAGAACAGCAGGCGACCGGCGTCACGGCCGATTACGTTCGGCTTTCCATCGGGCTGGAAGATGTGGATGATATCAAGGCAGACATCGAACAGGCACTTCGGGCGTCCCAAAAATAATCGTCGGCCATTTGTCCCGAACCGCTGGCCCGTATTCCGGACCGGCGGTTTCGCCGTCGAAAGGAAAAGGTAGTTGTGAGCGAGAATGTTTTCGACAGCAGTGATACCGTGCGCCACGCGCGCGCACTCCAGCACGCCCAATCGGTCACGCTGAACGCGCCATTGGAGCTGGAATCCGGCGGCCACCTCGACAGTGTCACCGTGGCTTATGAGACGTACGGACGGCTGAACCCGGCGCGCGTTAATGCCATCCTCCTTTGCCACGCCATCAGCGGTGATTCGCATGTCGCCAAACACGATGCCGCTGACGACCCCGGCTGGTGGGATATCGTCGTTGGTCCCGGCAAACCGATCGATACCAACCGCTTTTTTGTCGTCTGCCCCAACCTGCTCGGCGGTTGTCGCGGCACCACCGGCCCGGCCAGCATCAATGCGGCGACCGGCAAACCGTATGGCAGCGATTTTCCCATCATCACCATCGGTGACATGGTCGAAGTCCAACGCCGCCTGCTGGAGCATCTGGGCATTACGAACTTGCTCGCGGTCATCGGCGGTTCCGTCGGCGGACACCAGGCCTTGACCTGGGCCACGCGGTTCCCTGACCGCATCCGCGGCACCGCCGTCCTCGCCTCGTCCCCGCGGCTCACCAGCCAGGCCCTTGCATTTGATATCGTCGGGCGCAATGCCATCCTGCGCGATCCGAATTTCAATGGCGGCCAATATTACGATCAACCCCACGGCCCTACCGTGGGGTTGGCCCTCGCCCGCATGATCGGCCATATCACCTATCTCTCGCGGGAAGCCATGCGGGAAAAGTTCGAGGCCAATCGCCTGGAACCCCGCGATGTGGCCATCGAATTCGAGAAAACTTTTTCCGTCGGCTCCTATCTCGGTTATCAGGGCACCAAGTTTGTGGAGCGCTTCGATGCAAACAGCTACGTCAGTTTGTCATTGGCCATGGACCTCTTTGACCTCGGCGCCACCCCGGAGCTGCTGGCTACGGCGCTGCGTCCGTCTCGCTGTCGCTGGCTGGTGTTGAGCTTTTCCAGCGACTGGTTGTTCCCGCCCGACCAATCCCGCGATATCGTCAACGCGCTCATCGCCAACAACGCGCCGGTGAGCTACGCCAACATCCAAAGCGCCTGTGGCCACGACGCTTTTTTGCTGCCTGATGAAGTCGCCAGCTATGGTGAAATGCTTCGCGCGTTTTTGGATAATCTGGCTCCGGGAGCGGCCTCTGTCGAACCGGCGGCGGAAGTGGAACAACCCGGCCCGACCAGCATTTTTCACGAGCGCCGCCTCGATTACGACCGCATCATCGAATTGATTCCGCACGCCGCGAGCGTCCTGGATCTGGGTTGTGGTTCTGGTCGATTGCTCGCCCGCCTTAAACAGAATGACCATCGCCGCCTCGTCGGGCTGGAATTGGACGAAGCGAAGATTCTCGCCGGCATGCAGCGCGGCCTCGATGTTATCCAGGCCAACCTGAACAAAGATTTGCGCGCCTTCGCCGACCAGCAATTCGATTGCGTCGTCCTTTCACAAACCCTGCAGGCTGTGCAGGACGTGGAAGGCGTCATCGCCGATATGCTGCGGGTTGGCCGGACGTGCATCGTCAGTTTTCCCAACCTCGCCTACCGGGCCTTGCGCCGCATGCTCACCGAAGATGGCCGCGCGCCGCGTGCCTATGGCTGGCTCCGCGGAGAATGGTTCAACACCACCGACATCCGTTTTCTGTCCATCGCCGACTTCGAAGAATTTTGTCGCAAGAAAAATATTCGCGTCCAGCGCCGCCTCGCCTTCAACACCGAATCCGGCATCGAAGTGCGCGACAACGCCAACCTTGATGCCGACCTCGCGATCTTTGTCCTGGGATCCAAATAGTGGAACCCGTTCACCGTATCATTGGATGTTGAGTCCCCGGAGTGCGCCCGTCCTCGGGCGCAGCAACGTCAATTGCTCGTCTCTCTACGACTTAGGCTCTTTTCCGCTTGTTTAACCCGCTGGAACGGCCATTCGTCATTCGAAATTCGTCATTTTCCCAATCCCCCAATTCCTTGACCCACGTCAACGCGGGTTTCCTTGCCGCCCGTTAGCTTAAGGGCATGAATGAGAAACCGCTGATCGATGTGGCCAGTGAAAAAGTCCTGTCGCTGGTGCAGGAAACCCAGTTCGCCGCCAACGGCATCGTGAGCCGCACGCTGTTGCGCACCCCCAATTCCCGCGTCACCTTGTTCGGCTTTTCCGAGGGTCAGGAACTTACCGAACACACCTCCACCCAACATGCCGTCGTGCAGATGCTCTCCGGCGAATGCGAATTTCACCTCGACGATATCCCGCACGCGCTGAAGGCCGGCGACCTCATCTACATGCCGCCGAACCTCCGCCACAGCCTCCGCGCCACCAAACAATTTTCCATGCTTCTCACCCTGAGCAAACCCGAAGCAAAACCCTCAATTTAATAACCATGAACACAAACATTGAAACCCCTGCTGGCACGGACACTGTGATGGACGTTCGCTCCATCCCTTGCTCCGTCAAACATCCGCTCCTCGTTAAAACCTTCCTGGCTTTGCCGGTGAACGGCTCCTTCACGATCGTGAACGATCACGACCCCGTTCGCCTCATCCAGCAGTTCAGTGCGCAATGGCCCGGTGCGTTTACCTATGAATATGTGGCCAAAGGCCCGGAAGATTTTCGCGTGAAGATCACGAAATTGAAACTGCTCGAAAACACCACCTCACCCGCGCCTCTCAACTGTGGCTCACACTAATTTTTTATTCTTATGAAAAAGACCGAAACTGAAAAACCGCGTTCTTACAAAAAACTTTGGCTCAGCCTCTCCGCTGTCATCACGTTGTCTTTCGTGGTGCTCGGTTATTTCGGCTGGGAGATCTACCGCACCGCGCCGCCCATCCCGGCGCGTGTCGTCACACCTGACGGCACCGTGTTGTTCACGGGTGCAGATATTCAGGACGGCCAGAATGTCTGGCAATCTATCGGCGGTGAAGAGGTCGGCACGGTCTGGGGTCACGGCGCGTATGTTGCGCCCGATTGGTCCGCCGACTGGCTCCATCGCGAATGCGTCTGGCTGCTCGACCACTGGGCCGCGCAATACGGCGGCAAGACTTACGACCAGCTCGACGCCGAGACACAAGCCGCTCTCCGCCAACGCCTGAAGACCGAAATCCGCTCAAACACGTACAATTCACAAACCGGCGACCTCGTTCTCTCGCCCGCGCGCGCCGAAGCGTTTAAAGCCGTTGCCGCACATTACGCGGGATTGTTCGGCGACAGCCCGGAACTACAAAAACTCCGCAACGCCTACGCGATTCCCGCCAACAGCATCAAGACCGCGGACCGCCAGGCGAAGATCACGGAATTTTTCTTCTGGGCCGCGTGGGCCTGCGGTACTGACCGTCCGGGAAGAACTATCTCCTACACACAAAACTGGCCGAGCGAGGCGCTCATTGATAATCGTCCCACTGGTTCCATCGTGGTTTGGTCGGTCGTCAGCTTCGTCGCACTGCTCGCCGGCATCGGCGCCATGGTCTGGTATTTCGCCGCTCAACGGCATTCCGATGAAGAAGAAAACGAAGTTCCCTATGTTGACCCTTTGCGTGCCCTTCGGCCGACGCCTTCGATGCGTGCGACGTTGAAATATTTCTGGGTCGTCACCGCGCTCATCGTGGCGCAGGTCGGCTTGGGTGCCGTCACCGCGCACTTCGGCGTGGAAGGCGACGGTTTTTACGGCATCCCGTTGAGCAAATGGCTGCCTTACGCCGTCACACGCACATGGCATACACAACTCGGCATCTTCTGGATCGCCACGGCGTGGCTCGCCACCGGATTGTTCGTCGCACCTGCCGTTTCAGGTTACGAACCGCGTGGACAACGTTTCGGTGTGAACTTCCTGTTTGGTTGCCTGCTCGTCATCGTCGTCGGCTCGCTTGCCGGTGAATGGTTGGGTGTGCAACAAAAGCTCGGCTACGTCACCAATTTCTGGTTCGGTCATTCCGGCTATGAATACGTAGACCTCGGCCGCTTCTGGCAAATCTTTTTGTTCGTCGGCTTGTTCGTCTGGCTATTCCTCATGGGTCGCGCCTTGTGGCCTGCGTTCAAAAATCCCGGCCCGAACCGCCATCTGCTCGCACTCTTCCTCGTCGCGTCCACCGCCATCGCGTTGTTCTACGGCGCGGGCCTGATGGTTGGACGGCACACACACCTCTCCATGGCCGAGTATTGGCGCTGGTGGGTCGTGCATCTATGGGTCGAAGGATTCTTTGAAGTCTTCGCCACTGTCGTCATCGCGTTTCTCTTCACCCGCATGGGCTTGTTGAAGACCGCGACCGCTGCCGCAGCTGTCATCTTCTCCACCGTGATATTTCTCGGCGGCGGAATCCTCGGCACGTTCCATCACCTCTATTTCAGCGGAACACCCACAGCCGTCCTGGCGCTGGGTGCCACGTTTAGCGCGCTGGAAGTGGTGCCGCTCGTGCTCATCGGTTTTGAAGGCTATGAAAACCTCACCCTCAGCCGCGCGCGCCCATGGATCGCCGCTTACAAATGGCCCATCTACTTCTTCGTCGCCGTCGCGTTCTGGAATCTCGTTGGTGCGGGCCTGTTTGGTTTCCTCATCAACCCGCCCATCGCGCTCTATTACATGCAGGGCCTGAACACCACGCCAGTGCACGCTCATGCCGCGTTGTTCGGTGTGTACGGAATGCTCGGCATCGGCCTCATGCTGTTCTGCCTGCGCGGCCTCACGCGCCAGAACGAATGGAAATCCGGTGCCCTGTCATTCAGCTTCTGGGCCATCAACCTCGGCCTTGTGCTGATGATCGTCCTGAGCCTGTTGCCCGTCGGCCTCCTGCAGACCTGGGCCAGCGCGGAACACGGCATGTGGTACGCCCGCTCGGCGGACTTCATGCAATTGCCTCTTGTGAACACCCTGCGCTGGATGCGCGTGATCGGCGATTCCGTCTTCGCCCTCGGCATCCTCAGCCTGGCCTGGTTCATCGTTGGTCTGAAAACCGGCTGGTCACTTGAAAAGGAAAGTTCGAGTATCGACACCAAACCAGGGGTCGAAGCTGCCGCTGCCTGAATCGAAAAACAATTCGCGTCGCCCGATGTTTTCCATCAACATCGGGCGACCCGCGACACAAACAAATGAACATGCCACCGCTCAATGTTTTTAAACGGATGGATGTCCGCCCGCTCATCGCCTCGGGTGAAGAACCGTTCCCCAGGATCCAGGCGCGTGTGAATTCACTCGCCTCGGGCGAAGGGCTGCTCATCGTCGCGCCGTTCCTGCCTTCGCCCCTCATCGAAAAACTTGCGAGCGAAGGATTCGCTTCCAAGGTCGAGCACGGTGCGGGCGGGCAATGGATGGTTTATTTCTGGCGCGAGTCCGAGTAAACTTTGGCCCGTGACGACCCCGCTGGCCCAATTAAAACTCACCGGCATCGCGATGGGCTTGCGCAGTTGCCAGCTTTTCACCGGTCTTTCGCCCGAGGACATCCAGAGCATCGCCGAGTTCACCGTCGTTAAATCGCTCGCCCGGGGCGAATATCTTTTTCACGAAGGCGAGACGTCGCACGGATTTTATGTGGTGCAACGCGGCGCGGTGAACGTGCATCGCGTCAACGCCACCGGCAAGGAGCAGGTCATCCACATCTTTCGCACCGGCGATTCGTTCGCGGAAGTCGCCGTGGCCACAGTCAAAGGGTATCCCGCCGACGCCCGCGCCGTGGAAGCCTCCCAGATCCTGCTCATCCAGAAGGAAGGTTTTCTCGACCTCTTGCGCCGTAGGCCCGACCTTGCACTGCGGATGCTCGCGGCTATGAGCAGTCACCTGCGCGTGCTCGTCGGTCAATTGGATGACCTCACTTTGAAAGACGTGGAAACGCGCCTGGCCAACTGGCTCGTCAAACGTTGCCCGAATCCCAAAGGCGAAAAGCCCGTGCAAGTGCAGTTCACCACCACCAAACGCCTGTTGGCTGCCGAACTCGGCACCGTGGCCGAAACCTTGTCTCGCACGCTTGCCAAATTCCGCCAGCAAAAGCTCATCACCATCAAAGGCAAGACTGTTGTTGTCCTGTCGCCTGCCAAATTAGACGCTCTCCTGCGCCGGAATCTCGGGGAATAGGCTGTTTCTGTGTAGTTGGCCGCATTCTGTTAGTAACTCGCCCGCAAAACGTTTTGACCTTAGCGCGGGCCTCTGATTTGCTTGATGAGATAGGAACGTCTCAGATGTTTTACCTGTTAAATTTTGCCGGGCAATATTTTTACCCATTAACGGTAGCCTGTTGTCTGGTGGTGATTGTTTGGATTTATTTCTATAACAATCCTTTGGCGCATAATCAGTCGTTCATGATGCGCCGCTTCGTGAATTGGCTTCCGCTCGGCATGACCTACGCCTTCCTCTGCATGGGCCGTTTCAACATTATCGTTTCCCAGAGCGCCCTCATGACCAAAGAGCAGTTCGGGATTGTTTTTGGTGTGGGCAATCTTGTTTATGCGCTCTCCTTCCTGGTCAATGGCCCGTTGATCGACAAATATCTGGGCGGCAAAAAAGGCATGCTCATTGCCGCTGTGGGTTCCGCGCTGGCCAATATCGCGCTCGGTGTCCTGACGTATTACATCCTCGTCAAACACATCAAGGTGAACCTCGTGCTTGCGTTCTCCGTGATCTATTCGATCAACATGTATTTCCAGAGCTACGGCGCGGTTTCCATCATCAAGGTCAAGGCCTATTGGTTCCATGTGCGTGAACGTGGTGTGTTCGGGGCTATCTTTGGAACGCTCATCTCCTTCGGCATCTATTTCGCGTTCGACTGGGGTGGGGCCATTCTCAAGATGACCAAGGCGGCCGCGCCGGATAATTGGCTCAAAGCCCTCTTCACCCCGCTCAATGGTCTCGCGGATGCGACCTGGGCCGTGTTTTACATTCCGGCGGCGGCATTGCTGTTCTGGATGGTGATCGACATGTGGCTCATCAAAGACACACCGGAAGACGCGGGTTTTCCGCATCTGGACACCTGCGATGCCTCCTCCGGACAGATGCACATCGAGTTCTCCGTGATGGACCTTCTGAAGAAAATCTTTTCCAGCCGGTTGATGTGGATGATTGCCTTCGTGGAACTGGCTTCCGGCGTTTTTCGCCAGGGCATGTCGCAATGGTATCAGACCTTTGTGCGTGAACAGCAGCCGGCGGTGGATTTTTTCTCGCAGCACTGGGGCTGGCTTGCTTGTATTTTCGGCATCATCGGCGGCTTTGCGGGCGGGTTGATCTCTGACAAATGGTTCCAGTCGCGTCGCGGCCCGCCTGCTGCGCTCTTGTGCGGCTTCGTAGTGATCGTGGCCTGCCTGATGTCCTTTTTCCTGTTTTCGCAACCCTACATCGTCGGCTGGTCCGCAGTCGCCATTTCTATGGCGTCCATCGGCATCACCTCGTTGATGTCGGGAACTGCGGCGACAGATTTCGGCGGGCGCAAGGCCACAGCCACCTGTGCCGGCATCGTGGATGGTTTCGCCTATTTAGGAAGCGCCTTGCAATCCGTCTGTCTTGGCTTCATTGTCACGAAATGGGGATGGCAATGGTGGCCGATATTTTTGATCCCGTTCGCCATCGGGGGGTTGTGGATCGCTATCAAGATCTGGCATGAACTCCCCGCCGCAACGCGAAAATATAACGATGAAGCGGACCAAAAAGAGGTAGTGGAAAAGGCTGCGGCCGGGATCGCCACCTGATTCAGGCGTTGCGCAGTCTCGGCAAAGACGTATGAGCCAAACTGCATCGGAGAATTTAAAGGACGTGGGATATCCGCGCGGTTTTCGTGCGCGTAGGGGACTGAACTGGGGATTCATCGGGCTGCTTTACACCTCCTTCTATCTTTGCCGGTATAATCTTTCCTTCGCCAATAAAGCCATCAGTGATCAATACGGGTTTACCCGTGCCCAGATGGGAACGATCATCACCACGGCGTTGTTTGCTTACGCTTGCGGGCAGATTGTGAACGGTTTTCTCACCGATCGCATCGGTGGTAAAAAGGCAATGCTCATCGGTGCGGCGGGCACTATCACGATGAACCTTCTGTTTGGCTGCGCGTCATTTTGGGGGATGTTATGGCTGTTTGTCACCATCCGCGGCATAGACGGTTACATGCAATCATTTGGCGCGCCCGGCATGGTGAAGATCAACACGGCCTGGTTCAACCACCGCGAGCGCGGAGGCTTCGCCGGCATTTTCGGCTTCATGATCAACCTGGGCCGGTTCGGCATCTCCAAATTCGGGCCCGCGCTCCTGGCCGGTTTCACCATCCTGGGCATCATTCACATAGCGCCGTTGCATTGGCGCTGGTTGTTTTGGGTGCCATCCGTCGTTTGCGCGCTGGTGGCCGTGGGCATGGCGACCTTTGTCAAGCAAACGCCCGAGGAAGCTGGTTTTCCTGGTATCATCCATGACGAAACGGAACACGCCAACCTGGAAGATCGCCCAAAGTTAAGCCTCGTTTTCCGCCTCATAGTCACCAACCCCGCGATCTGGTTCGTCGCTTCGGCTTATGCCTGTACCGGCGCCGTTCGTCAGGCGGTCGACCAGTGGTTCCCTCGCTATATGGAAGACGTCCATCACATGGACCTGACTTCTGCGGGATTTCAATGGCTTGGATTTCTCATCCCAGTGGTCGCATCCGTCGGTTCACTGCTTTCCGGTTTCATTTCGGACAAGTATTGCAAAGGCCGTCGTGCACCGGTCGCCGCCGTGCTGTTTTTCATGGAGACGATCATCATCCTTCTCGCCGCCCAATTTCATACGGCCACTGCAGCCATCGTATTCTTTTTGCTGATTTCGTTCACGGCCAATTCGACCCATTCCATCCTGGGAGCGGCGGCGGTGATGGACATCGGTGGACGCAAACTTGCGGGCGCGGCGTTCGGAATAATTGATGCCTGCCAATATTTTGGTGGCAGTCTCGCAGGATATTTTCTCGGTAAACTCCTGGACCAGAGCTGGGGATATTACTTCTATTTCATGGCGCCGTTTGGAGTTATTGGCGGCATCCTTATGGTTTTCTCCCTCAGAAGGATCACGAAGCCGAAAGATCCCAAGCCGCAAACGACCTCAGGTTAGTCGCACGCCTTCGCGCTCCAGCAATGTGTGCTTCCAATGCATGCCACTGGAGAAGCCGCCGATCTTTCCGCCAGCGGCAAGGATGCGATGGCACGGAACCAGGACGGGGATGGGATTCGCCCCGCACGCGCCGCCCACGGCGCGGACGGCTTTGGCATTGCCAGCCAGCTTCGCGATCTCGCCGTAGCTGCTGGTCTTGCCGAAACCGACCTGTAACATCGCGTTCCAGACTTTGCGCTGGAACGTGGTGCCGCTGGAAAGGTCGAGCGGCGGAAGTTTTTTCGGCGCGCGCCCGGCGAGGATGTCTTTGATGGCAGCGGTGGTCAGTTTGTGCCACGAGCCAACTTGCGGCGGAACCGTGTCGGCGAGTTTGGGATTTGTTTCGCGACCGGGGAAGCTGGTTTCCATCAAGCCGTCTTCCGAATAAGTGGCGATGAAATCACCGTCTTTGGTGGCGATCTTGAGTTTGAGGGGAAAATACACTGGTTTCATGGCCGGGAAATATAAGGTCTCTTTGCCAGAACACAAATCAACGGGCGTGAATAGCCACCGAGATGATGCCGAGCAACAGGAGGAACAACACGATGATGAGCAGGAGAAAACGATTTCGCGCCACGCGCTTCTCATAACGCATCGGGCGCAATCCCTGCACGCCGCCAGCGGCGAGATAGCTGACGAGCTTCGGATTATTAGTGGATGGCCCCTTAAAATTATTTTTGACGCGCTTGAGCAGGGCAGGGAGGTCGTACTTGCGCACGCCCAGTTCGTTGAAGTGTTCGCGCGATTCAGCGTCGTTGCGCGTGGTGAGCGGCTGGTGGTTCACCTCTTCAAAGACCGGTTCATGCACCACCGGTTTGGCTGGCGTTGCAGGATGTTCGTGATGCACGATTGTGCGCGCATGGGGCATCGCGGTCGAACGCAGTTTCGGCTGCGATTGGTTTTTGTGGACCTGCTCGTCGAGCTTTTTGATCTGCGCTTCCAGCGCGGCGATCTCCGAGTTAAGCGTCTGCGCCCGTGCGGAAAGGGGGTCAACCGGTTTTTTCTTGAACAACGCCATGCGGACTCATCGGTGAAGCAAAATCGCGAGAAAGATTCCGAGGGCCAGCACTGCGACCACCACCAACGGCCATGTTAATGCCAGTCCTACTTTGCACAATTGGCCAAAGCCCATGCCGGTGAGCGCTTGTGCAGGTTGGTTGGCCGTCACGCCGGCTTCCGCCTCCGCAGCTTTGCCGGTGAGCACCGGAAATTTCAAGCGCGCCGCGTTCCATTCCATCCGCGCGTTCTCCAATGTGGTCAGGGCACGCGTCAATTCCACGCTGAACGTCTCCTTGGTCCAGCCTTCTTCGTGGATGGCTTCCACTTTGGACAGCGCATCGCGAAAATCGGCCAGCGCCTTGGCCATGTTTTCCGCGTCGCGCCGGGCGGTGAATTCAGCCTCTTCCAACAGGCCCAATCCGCGCGTGAGATTGTGGACCATCTCCTGGCGGCCGGTCTGAAATTCCATCTGGCGGCGGCGCGTCTCTTCAAGCGAGGCCCGTTCGCGTTCCAGGTCTTCCTGCGCGCGTTTCAGGTCGGCGAGACGGCGTTGCGTCTCCGCGACTTTGGAATCCACCTCTTCGCGCGTGGGGGCGCGCAGCGGGTCGGCGGCAGAACTGGTGGGCGATTTGTGTGTTTGAAAATCGGTATCCACAAACTCCGTTGCATCGTAATCGGAAGCCATGAACCGAATCTAGTCGCGGTGCGGAAACCTGTAAAGCAGCATTGACGTTTACTATCGTTCTAATTTGCTTAAGGAGGGCGAGCCATCCCGGCTCGCAGCAGGTTGGATGCGGATGAAATCTTGAATTCTGAATCTCCCACGGCGGCGACAGTGCTGCGGGCGGAGACCGCCCGCGCTCCAACAAAACTCTTACTGCAGTGGCTCCCATCCATCTTCCCGGCCTAAAACATTTTTCACGGTGATTTTAGCGGCTTCAGGGGCGGTGAGTTGACGCGTCCATTTGGGGCGCGCCGCCGGATTGGCTCCTGCGCCGGTGCTGTTGAATTCCGCGTACCGTGTTTTGGCCGGGTCGGCTTTGCCCCAGGCATCCCAGCCAGTTGGTTTGATGGCGTCAGATATCTCGGTGTTCAGATATATCGTACTCGCGTACACGCGCCAGGGACGGCCGAGATAGCTCTGCACATTGGTGGCGCCCGTTAAGGCGCAATGGTCAAAAACATAGCCGTACCGGACGTCATACGGCGTCGAAGCAGCCGTGATATACCCGTTTCCCGCGCAATGGATGTGGCAATCCTGGAACCATGCGGTGGCCCCGCCAAAAATAAAATCAGTGGCGCCTTCGACATAACAATTTTCGAAGTAATCGCGACCGCGGTTGATGAAGATGGTGTCCTGCCAACCGAGGAATCGGCAGTTCCGGAACGCCGCGCGGTCGCCATCCACACGGATGGCCAGCGCCTGTCCTTTGGGCCCGGCGCTGTTCTCGAACGTGATATTTTCTGCGACGAAATCCTCCGCATCAATGATGGCGGTCGGCGTGCGGAACGTGCCGATGGGTTTGCCATCCAGGTTCGTCATGTTCGCATAAAGCCCGTAGGTGATGATGGTTTTATCCGCATCATCGCCGACGAGCCGGAAAAATCGTTTTTCACGCTGCACATAGATGAGCTCGTGATACGTGCCGGGTTTGATATGAATGATGACCGGGTTCGTGGGCGTGCCGATGGGCACGGACATGATGGCTTCCTGCACGGTGGTGAATTTCGCCGAGCCATCCTGGGCCACTTCGACCGTGGTCGGCTTGATGGCCGCCGGTTTGATCGAACGGCAACCGGTGAACGAGAAAGCGCCCAGCGCGAGGCTGAGCGCGACGATCTGGAGAGCAGTGGGTTTCATTGGTCCGGGGCCGGTTTTCTGGCGAAAAAAGTGTCAGTGAAAATTTGTGTCGCGAAATTGCTTGGGTGACATGCCGGTGGCTTGTTTGAACGTGACGCAAAAACTGTTGGCGCTCTTGAACCCGCACATGCCTGCCACGACTTCGATCTTATGGGCGCGGTCGCCGAGCAATCGCTTGGCGCGCTCGATGCGCACCCGCAGCAGTTCCTGTCCGGGCGTGCGGCCCAGGTTGTCTAAAAATGCTTTGTGCAATCCACGCCGGGACATTGCGGCGGCGCCGACGAGGTCGTTGACGTTGATGGGCTCGTGATAATGTTCCCAGATGAAGCGCAGGCTGTTCGCCACGCCCTTGTGGTTCACCGCGAGGAGGTCGCTGCTTTTGCGGGCGATCAAGCTGGCGGCCGGCACGCGGATGGGTTCTTTCGGAGCATTGCCGCCGTTCATCAATTTATCCAACAGCGCGGCGCCGGTGTAGCCCAACTGCTCGAGGTTCGTATCCACACTGGAGACGGGTGTGAGCATCGCGTCCGGCGCGAGCAGATAATTTTCCGCGCCAACGATGGCGACCTGTTCCGGGACCGTGACACCGACGGCCTGGCAGGATTCGAGGACATCGAGCGCCTGCTCATCATTCGCGGCAAAGATGCCGAGCGGTTTGGTGGCGCGCTTGATCTGCACGGCGAGCCATTTTCGTTTGCGGCTCCATTGCTCTTTGTCCGCGCGGAATTCCGGCGAGCGATGCCAGCGTATCCATTCGCACGCATGGCCGGTCTGTTTCAAGGCCGCGACGAAACCTTCGCCGCGTTCTTCGTAAGACCAGTTATCGGCCTCACTGTAGAACATGAAATTTTTAAAACCGCGGGAAAGGAAATGTTCGGCGACCAGTTGGGCGGCATGCGCGTGGTCTTCGAGGACGCGCGGGAATTCCAGTTTCGGGCGGCGAAAACTCAGGTCCACCGTCGGTTTGTTGGCACCGGAAACGAACTGTGCCAGGTCGTCCCCGGCCCCGAGCCAGGCCAGGATGCCATCCCCGTTCCAACCCCAGGGAATGACCTTTTCCCGGGTAAAATTTGCCGATAAATGCCAATTTTGCTCTTGGGCAAACCGCTCGATGCCCCGGTGCACCCGGTAATCATACCACCCCAAAGCGATCAGGACGTGCTTGCGGCGTTTTTGCATCTTTTTGCAACAATGGACGTTCTGGAAAGAGGATTCAATCGTTTTATTCCTCTACTACACATTTGTGAGGTGATTAGACTTTGAGTGCAGTTTTTTCAAACGATAATGCAGCAGGCGTCATTGCGTATTGAAAGGGCTTGTGGTAGTTTTGTTTCAAATCAATCCCGTGAAACGAGTCAATTTTATGCGCAATACTGTCCCGGCGTCAGGCCGGTCTAAACCAGCTGTATCCACCCGCGGCTTTACACTTATTGAACTACTGGTGGTCATCGCCATCATCGCGATCTTGGCAGCGATGATTCTGCCAGCCCTGGCCAGTGCGAAGGAGCGGGCCAAGCGCACCGCCTGCGGAAATAATCTTAAGCAGGTCGGCTTGAGCATCCTCACTTACTCATCCGACTACGAAGATACCATGCCGCCACTCAAGTGGAACGGCAATAATAACGATCAATATCCTTACGAGATGATGCGTTATGATCCGCCTCCGGTGAATCCGCCTACGTATGACCCAGGTGGTGGTCCCTATAACCTTGGTGTTCTTTGGAGTTCTCGTCTCTTGCTTGATGGACATATTTTTTATTGCAGCAGCCGCCCGGATTCACCCACTGATAATTTGACCTATGAGTTTTACAACAGCAATGGTTCCTGGCCTGTGGGCGGCGACCAAACCGTTCCCAACCCTGGCTATGTGCGCTCAGGTTATTACTATTATCCTCAATCCAAGCAAGCGTCCCCGGTGACCGGGATCACCGGTTTCCGCGGCACGGCAGTGATTCCACAATGGCCGGGGATTCCCCCAAGTACGGGCGGCGCCATTCCGTCTCAGGACTTATTACATGCCTGGAACTGCGTTCCTTTATTCAAAACAACGGACATCGATCAAACTAAAAGCATGGTGACGGACGATATCCAAACTGGACTTCCTGGCTTGTCTCACAAAGACGGTGGGTCTCCGTCGGGCATCAACGCAGTGTTTGGTGATGGGCATCTGGTGTGGCAAAGCGTCAATGGAAATCCCGTGTCATTTGATCCGACTTTAATGGGTGCGATTCAATCAGGTGGCACCTCGCATGGCAATGACGTCGCCTATTTACTGAGCAACTTGAAATATTGAGATTGTCCCATTTAAAGAACACAGCTTTTTAGTACAATAAGTTTATCCTCCTCTACCCTATGAAACAGAAACAAAACCTCAGACTGGTTATCCCGTTAATGCTGGCGTGCGCCACGTTAAGCGCCAAGGCAACGGTATTCTTCAACGATAATTTCACCACTGGCAGCACCACCAACGGGATAAGTAATCCCAATGGCAGCTCCACCAGTTATGACATCGCGTCCACCAAGGGAAATGTGGGCGGCCCGGTCATCAACCCTGGCGATTTCACCCTCAAATTGAATTCGGCCACTACCTCCGCGTTCATGGAGTGCCAGGCGTTATTCACCAACGCCCCGGTGACTCTGGCGTTGCCCGGTGATTTTATCGAAATGTCCGTCACCTTCACCAACGCAGGCAGTCTCAGTTGGACAAACAGCCTCTTCACCAACTCGACTTGTTCGCTGTGGATCGGTTTGTATGATTCCGCTGGCACCAAGCCCCTGGCCGGCGACCTTGCTGCAGCAGGTCTTTCCACCGTTGCGGGTTCTGCCTTTGCCACCGGCAATTGCGCCAATTGGAAAGGCTATATTGCCCAGATTTCCAACGGCGGCGCCTCCAGGATCATAACCCGCCCGCTTCAAAACAATGGTGGAACCTCATCGGGGAATCAGGAGCTGCTGGGTAATAACTTCGGCGGTGGCGCGTTTAACAACCCGACAGCCACGGCTATTTCCACGACGCCGGTGGGTGCTTCTTCGATCTCTGTGACGCCTGGCGGTGTTTACACCGTCTATTTGAAAATATCCTATGCCGGTGCCAGCAGTGTGACCTTCAGTAATGCCCTTTACGCCGGGACGGACACTACGGGGACCTTGATTTACGCGGCCACTAACAACGCATTTGCCACCAATGCCACCTTCCTGACGGCGAATTTCGACGGCCTTGCGATCGGCACAACCAGCAAGGGCATTGCAACCCCGGGCGGGAACCCTATCCTGGATATCACGCACGTCCTCATCTCCGGCACGGTGAGCGCGGCCCCGCCGCCCGTCCCCACGCAACAGCCGGCCAGTGTAACCGTGCCGCTCGGGGGTAGTTGTATCTTTCAGGTCCAAACCACGGGCACTGGCCAGATCTATCAGTGGCATCGGCATGGAACGAACCTGAATGCTGGTGGCAATATTGCCATCATCACCAGTCCGGATTCGTCTTCCAGCACGGTTCTCATCACCAATGTAGGCCTGGCTGATGTGCAGAGTGGCGTCAATGGTTATTGGGTCACCGTGACCGACCCCGGAAATCTGACCACGAATTCAACCATGGCTTCCCTGGCCTTAAGGACGTCCACGAATTTGGTCTGGAATGCTGCCGGGGGATCCACTTGGGATTTGACGAATACGGCCAGTTGGAGAGATCCCAACAATAACACAACCGTCTTCAACGATGGAGACGCGGTGACGTTTGATGACTCTATTGGCGGCGGCAGCAGGGCTGTCACCCTATCGCAAACATATACGACTCCCATGTCGGTCAGGTTTGTGAATGACGGAAACCTCTACACTGTTTCTGGCAGCGGCGGCATAGCCGGGTCGGCCACTATGTTCGTCTCAGGTGGCGTGCAATTCAGCGAACCCAACACGTACACGGGTGGTACCACCATCAGCAATGATGGCGTGGTTCCCGCTTTGGTTCAGCTGGGAAATATCAACGGCTTGGGCACCGGGCCACTGACCTTCGCTCCGTCAGCACCTGGTTCAGAAGTGGAGCTGCAGGTTGCCGGCAGCGCAAGCACCGGTCTTCCGGATGTGCACGTGAATGAGAGCGCCCTCATCCAGGTTGACATCGGCACCAATGCCTTTTCGGCGGTGATTCTGGGCGGCCTGTATGGTACCTCTGGCAAAACTTTGTCCTTTGAGCCACTTGTTCCAACACTTGTGGGGAATACGACGCGCATTCGCGTTTACGGCACTAATACGACGTACGACGGGAATCTGGCCATTGATGGTCCTTCCGTCAGCCAGGCGTTATACAGCGGTACTACCTTTGCCATATATAACGGCTCAGGCGTTGAGACTTATCGCGGCTCCATCTCGGGTAACGCCGGTGTGGTTCAGCGCGGCAGTGGCTTAAGTGTCTTTGCCGGCCAGAATACTTATTCCGGCGGTACATTCGTCACGGCTGGCGGACTGGGTATCGGTACCAATTCGATGGGCAGTGTGAGCTCCGGCCCCATTGGCACCGGTCCATTGTATGTGACTCCTGAAGTGGGCAGTGCAACTGGCGCCGGCGCGGTGTTCGGTTCTGGCGGTGCCTGGACGGTCGCCAATCCGATCGAATGGCCCAGCATCACGAATAACCAGACGTTGATCGTCGGCGGCACAAACGCCCTGACCTTTTCTGGCACGGTGCAGTTGAACGCCCTGGATGCTCCTACGATCAACCCGACGAATCGCACCTTGAATGTGACCAACCAGGCCTTAACGACCCTTTCCGGTTCCATCACGGACGGTGGCGTTGGTTTCGGCCTGATCAAGACCGGCAATGGTGTGCTCTCCCTGGCTGGCACTGGCAGCTATGCGAGCAATACAGTCGTGCTCGCTGGTACGCTGGCGGTCAACGGCACATTGGGTGGGTCCGGTGTGTTCGTGGGTACTAATGGCGTGAACACGAATCTCTTATTCACTTCCTACCTTGGCGGCACGGGCAGCATCTCTTGTCCTGTCGTCATCAGCAACGGGGCTGCGCTGGCGCCGGGTAACTCGATCGGCACCCTGCACGTGAACAACAGCCTGACGTTGTTCGGCAATATGCTGATCGAGGTCAACACGAACCTGGCGCAGAACTGCGACCAGACGATTGTTTCGGGCGCGCTTACCAATGCGGGCACGGGCAACCTCATCATCACGAATATCGGCACCTCGGCCTTGCAGACGGGCAACCGGTTCTTCGTGTTCAACAAGGCGATGTCCAATGGCGCGGCGTTAAACATCCTGAGCCCCGGCATTACGGCGACCTGGTCTAACGGCCTGGCGGTGGACGGTTCCGTGCAGATCCTGGCGACGATTCCAACCACGCCGACGAACATCACGATTATCGCCAGCGGCAGTACGATTACGATGAGCTGGCCCTCGACCTATTTGGGCTGGTCCTTGCAATCCAACTCGGTTGGTCTCTTGTCCACCAATAGCTGGTTCATAGTGCCGGGTTCGTCCAGCAGCACATCGCTCATCATCACACGTGATCTGACCAAGACCAATGTGTTCTACCGCATGTCCCTGCCGTAAGGCTCTGCGGATCTGATTAACACCGCCGGTTGCGTGAGCAGCCGGCGGTTGCGTGAGCAGTCGGCGGTTGCGTGAGCAGTCGGCGGTTTTTGCTTTTTGCCAGTAAGGGAAGTTAAGGGGTGCCAAAGGTTTGCCAAACCGAATTGTGTGCCTTTGCACCGCTCGAGTTTTTTTGCGCATACAACGTATTTCACGATTTGATCTGATATGAGCCATCAATTGAATTGACATGATATCTTTGATGAATTAAAAACCTAAAACACTGACCCCATCCCTTCTCAGCAAACCCAACCCTTCAGAACTATTAGTTTAACCCATAAATCCTATGAAACAAAAAACCAACCTCAGGCTGTTATTGCCGCTGTTGCTGGCATGTGCCACGTTGAGCGCCAACGCGACGGTCTTTTTCGATGATAATTTCACGGCTGGCAGCACCACGAATGGGCCAAGCATTCCCACTGGCGCCGCCACCAGTTATGACATCGCCTCCACCAAGGGAAATGTTGGCGGTCCGGTCATCAATCCTGGCGATTTCACGTTGAAACTGAACTCGGCCACCACCTCCGCGTTCATGGAGTTCCAAGCGGTTTTCACCAATTCGGCTGTTACGCTCGCTATTCCAGGGAGCGATTATGTCGATTACGCTGTCACATTCACCAATGGTGCCGGCACGAACACACTCTTTAACGGGATCACTTCGTTGATGTACATGGGGTTGTTCGATTCTGGCGGCAGCCTGCCCCTGGCGGGCGACCTTGCCAATGCAGGTCTGAACGGGACCAGTGGCTCTCCTTTTGCGACCGGTAATTGCGCCAATTGGAAAGGCTATGTGGCACAAATGGCGGGTAGTGGCCAGGTTTCCAGATTTTTTACCCGTCCGATCCAAAACGGAGCCGCTACCACTTCGGCAAACCAGGAATTGGACGACAACGGTGCCAGTACCGGTGGTTTCGCTAACCCACCCGCTACGATACTGGGCATAACGCCAGCCACTTCTCCCGGCAATTCATTTACCATCACCCCGGGGGCCGTTTATACTGCTTATTACCGGATTTCCCTGATCGGCCCAGGCATGCTGTCCTTCAGCAATGCCATCTATGCCGGTACCAGCACGGCTGGTACGTTGGTCTACTATCAAACCAACAACATACTTGCGACCAATGCAAACTTCCTGACCGCCAATTTCGATGGCTTTTCTATTTGTTTACAGGGCAAGACTCCTTCGCCTGGCGCTGACCCGATCATTGACATCACCCACATCCAGATCGGTGGTGTGGTGAGCCCGGCCCCCGCGCCAGTCATCACGGCACAGCCAGTACCGGCAAGCATCGCCACCAACGCAGCGGGTGCCTTTACGATCACGACCATGGGCTTTGGGCAGGTCTATCAATGGCATCGCAACGGTACAAATATTAATAACGGTGGTAATTTTACTATCATCACCAGTCCGGATTCCTCCAGCAGCACGCTCGCTATCTCGCCAGCGGGATTGGCAGACGTGGCTACGGGAGCCAATGGTTATTGGGTCACCGTGACCGGTGCGGGTAATTTAAGCACAAACTCGACAACCAACAACTTGACGTTAAGGCCGTCAACCAATCTGACGTATACGGCAGCCGGGGGAACCACCTGGGATGTGAATACAACTGCCAGTTGGAAGGATCCACTTGGGAACACAAAGACCTTCAACTATGGAGATTCTGTGACTTTTGATGATTCCGTTGGTGGTACCAGGGCGGTCACTTTATCTGGACCCTATCTGAGCGCCTCTTTGGTCAGTTTTGTGAATTTCGGAGCCACCTATACTCTTTCCGGCAACGGTAATATTGCTGGTCCCAGCGCCCTGAATGTCCTGGGTGGTGCTGTGCAATTAGCCTCAGCCAATACCTACGCTGGAGGTACGGTTCTCAGCAATAATAACGGAATCGCACCCATCGTGCAGCTCCAAAATCCGAGCGCACTGGGCACTGGCCCATTGACCTTTGTGCCATCAGGACCTGGTAGTTTAGTGGAACTGCAGGTTGCCGGCACCGCCTCCGCCGGCCTTCCTGATATTCATGTAAATGAGGACGCCACCCTGCAGATTGACATTGGTTCCAATAGCTTTGCAGGTGTGATTCTCGGTGGCATGTACGGCACGGCGGGCAAAACTTTGACGATTGAGCCTGCTGCCCTGCTCGGCACTCCTCCGGCCGCCGACCAGGTTCGTTTGCGCGTATATGGCACCAATACAACTTATGACGCGAACTTGTTACTCAATGGTATTGCCGGCCAGGCATTGTATGTGGGCACGGTATTAGCCCCTTATCACAACGCTGGCGTACAGACTTATACCGGCGTCATCTCGGGTAACGGCGGTGTTGTTCAACGCGGTAACGGCGCCACTGTCTTTATCGGCCAGAGCACCTATTCCGGCGGCACGTTCCCCACTGCTGGCCAAATCGGTTTTGGTTCCGATTCAGTCGGCGTCGGTCCTACAACCGGCCCTATTGGCACCGGCCCATTGTTCGTTGCGACTGAACAGGGCAGCCAGAATAGCTCAGGCACGGTTTTCTCATCTGGTGGTGCCCACACCATTGCCAATGCGGTGCAATGGCCCAGCATAACGAATAACCAAACTTTGCTCATCGGCGGCACGAATCCCCTGACCTTCTCGGGAACGGTGACTTTGAACGCTCTGGATAATCCCGCCCTTAATCAGACCAATCGTATCCTCAACGTGACCAATATGGCCCTGACGACCATTTCCGGCGTCATCACCGACAATGGCCATGTTTTCGGCCTGACCAAACTCGGCAACGGAACTCTTTCGCTGGCAAACACGGAAGCCTACAGCAGCAACACGATCGTTCTCGCCGGTACGCTGGCGGTCAACGGTACATTGAACGGGTCTGGTTTGTTCGTGGGGACCAATAGCGTGGTCACCAATCAATTATCCAGTACATTCCTCGGCGGCACGGGCAGCATCTCTTGTCCTGTCGTCATCAGCAACGGGGCTGCGCTGGCGCCGGGTAACTCGATCGGCACCCTGCACGTGAACAACAGCCTGACGTTGTTCGGCAATATGCTGATCGAGGTCAACACGAACCTGGCGCAGAACTGCGACCAGACGATTGTTTCGGGCGCGCTTACCAATGCGGGCACGGGCAACCTCATCATCACGAATATCGGCACTTCGGCCTTGCAGACAGGCAACCGGTTCTTCGTGTTCAACAAGGCGATGTCCAATGGCGCGGCGCTGAATATCCTGAGCCCCGGCATCACGGCGAGCTGGTCTAATGGTCTGGCCGTGGACGGTTCCATCCAGATCCTGGCGACGATTCCGATCACCCCGACGAACATAACCTATGTGGTCACCGGACCCGCGTCCGCACCCGTTCTGACGATGAGCTGGCCGGCGGGCTATTTGGGCTGGTCCTTGCAATCCAACTCGGTGGGCCTCTTGTCCACCAATAGCTGGTTTGTTATTCCCGGCTCATCTTCCGGCACCTCGGTCACGGTCCCGTACGATAGGACCAAGACCAATGTGTTCTTCCGCATGTCCCTGCCGTAACGGACTGCGGATCTGATTACAACCGCCGGTTGCGTGAGCAGTCGGCGGTTTTTTTTGCCCTGCACAAGCTGTGCGCGGAAATTTTGCATTTTTGGAGGGTGCGCGCGTGATTAAATGGCTGTCTTTATTGGGTTTTCAGCGCGTGAAAGATTTTTCAAAGAAAATGCTATTAGCGTGACCATCACAGTTACAAATCAAGAGAGGTGTGGTAAAAGGTAGGTTGCTCTTTGAAATAGGGTGATCGGTCCAAGGGGTGATTGGTTAAACGAGTGGCCGGAGGCTGACGCGGTCAGCCAGACCGGTCGCAATGGCCATGCGGCAATTTAAGTAAATTTAGATAAATTTAGGCATTTTTTTATTCGCAGCCGGAGGCGATGAACCAGAAGGCAAGGGAATGGGTTCGGAAAACGGAGTTGTGGGGGGTATCCGGACTTAAACGGAGTAAAAAATTATCGGGGGGAATGACATTTGTGGTGCTAATGCAGAAGGCATTAAAACAGGCGCAAAATCACATGAAGCAGCATTTGGACAGTGCTGCTACAAAGCCCGGCTGGATTTTGGAGTGATTCCAACCAATTCAAACCTGTTTGAGGGGGTGTGTATGCCGTCCATGATGGAAAACCAACGGCCGACTGACCATGTTCGCGGCTGGCAGGAGACTGCCCGCCCTGCCAAAAAATTTCTTTTTTGGGCGCAGCCCTTTGACTGGAAAGGCATCCAATGGACACTGCTGAGCCAAATAAAAACTTGAGCGGCGCGGTCAACTCTGGCTTAATCCGCAGCCCGCGAATAGCGGATGGTAGGTTACCCAAGTGGCCAACGGGGGCAGACTGTAAATCTGCTGGCTTACGCCTTCGATGGTTCGAATCCATCACCTACCACCATCTTCTAAACACTGAGGATGAGTGGTTTTTGTTCAATATTTCCAATGGTTTAATTCACTCGCCTGATTTCGCGGTGTGCGCGGTTTTGCGCTTTCATACTCTTTCCGGCTTTTCTGAAACGATGTTCGTAAAGAATACAAAAAGAATACAAGGCGGTCAAATGGCTGGTCTATCCGTTAGTCTCTCTGGCTGTGAAAACGCTCCCTAGGGCCAAATGGGGCGCACGGCGGGGCATTTTAGTAGCGGAGCTAAAGGATTGTTTTTCCCCGGCAGGTATAGATGAAGGGGGGTATGCCCCTTTCTGACCGCCCCGGCATCGCGCAAATGTCCTTCCGAAGAAATGTTGAATTTTTGGGGAGCAATTCAGACACCGTCGCCCTGGCTGTCAGGTCGCCTAACGTCTTGAAACGTCATCTCGACTAGGGAGTGTTGTCATTGCGCTTCATACCATCCGACATTTGCCCAACCAACTTTTGCAATTCGGCCATGTATTGGTCGTAGTTGCGGCACCACTGTATAAATTCGCTTCTTGGTATTGACCTCCGGTAAGCCCCCCCTTCCAGAACCAACTCACTAATGCCCATAGCAGTAAGGCCGTTAAAAAAATTCCCGGTTTCATCCTCACGGAATCGATTCAATAAACCGTTCATGTCATTTTCGCTTGCGTCTTTGCATGACAAATCCAGCACGTCATCGTTTGTTCCAGCCAGCTTTACTTCAAAAGACTTATAAATGCTTTTAAATGCTCCATTCAGAACGTTGGCTAAATTGGAGCGCATTGTTTTTTGCATTACGGGACTAATTTCGCTTTTTTTACTAAAGAAACTGTTTTGATTGCCAAGGGTGCCATACGTCGCAATCTCATTTGTAACAAAAGCATCGTAGCTTTGACTCCATTTGCTGAAATCCGTTTGTGAGAACGTTTCAGAATCATTTGTCCCCGCCAGAACCATTTCGCGAAAATTCAGAAAGCGAAGTCGGTTTCCAAAATCAGGATCGTTTTGGCGCATAGCCTCAACAACTATTGCACTTGCATTTGTAGCCAATGCGCCTTTGAAAGAAAAAACCAAGCGGTCGTGACTCTCCCCCTCCAACTCAACGGAAACACCTTCTATCGAAAGTAGTTCTCCTCGCCATGCTAAAGCAAACTGTTCACGCATCATTTTCTTAAAATCTGGTGACAATCCCGTTTTTGCATCACCAATGTTATGATTGGTTTTGGCAACTTCCCAACCTTTCAACGCATCCACATTGATTCCTTTTGCCTGCATATCTTGCGCATCTTTCGCCACTCTCTGCTCCCATGCGGAATGGGATTTAAAATATGCGACGGAACCCAAAACGATTGTCCCTATACCTATACTGAGAACGGACGATAGATTTGCCGCGCTTCTTTTATTTGCACCTCCAGAAATTTTTGAAGAGCGGTATGACTGGTAGCTCTTGGCAAACCAATACAACAGCAGCAATAATACAATTATTGTTATTGGTGTGAGGCAATAGACCAGCGTGTTCAAAAGCAGGTATTTCTTATCTGAAACTCCAACCGCAATAGCCTGTGGGAAAACGAAATAAAAAATCCAAAATATGATTAAGACCAACGGAATAATCGGCCATTTTGTTTCGGCGTCTTTCTTGTTTGGTTGTGGCGTCGTCTGAGCAGGCGGAATTTCGCTTTCAGGGGCTTTCTCAACCTGTGCCGGTGCCATCTCTTGATTTTGGATAGTACTAATGCTTGATGCTGTTTCCGTATCAGTTCGGTTTTTGACTGCGGCGTCTGGTTCAATTGTTTCGACAGTCAGAGACGGTGGAATTTTTGCGGGCTTCTGAAATCCATCTATTACCCAACGAACCGAACGTGGAATAACGTATAGCAATAACCAGCCAATAACGACGGGCAAAAACACAAACAAAGCAAAACTTAACCCCACAAATCTAGGATTCCCCGGCGGGTATGGCTGCGCCCAATCTGGTGCTGGTTGCCATGTATAAAGCTTCCTGAGCGTGTGGCTGATGAAAGACGGGTCGGTAAATATGCCAAGAAAATAAAATGTCACCGCGAGAAGTAACCATAAACCCGAACACACGATTCCTAATCGTTTGTAACCGCTGATGTGAGTGATTCGCATAAACTGGACTCCGCATTTTGATTATTGGCTTTTAATGTTCACGTCCACACGATTTGTTTTCTCCAGTTCCAAATATCGGTAAGCGTTATCCAACATGGCCTTTGCCGCTTCACGAGTAGTCGGTTTGGACAGGTATTCCGGGTACGCCTGAAAGAATCGAATGACGCGCATAGATTGCTCGTGGGGGGATATGTTGGTTATTGTGGACATCCGGTTCCAGTCAACACCACTCCCTTGTAACCCAATGAACTGTGAACCTGTGAAAATGTTCGCCGTTTGGTCGCCTGCCTCATAACGGCTGACCAGCTCGCGCTCGACCGCCTCTTTCTCTTTCACCTTTTGCTTTTCATTGTCCACCGGGTATCGGTTTAACTCCTCCTGTAACTGTGCCCGGCGCAGTTTGAGTTGAAGGGTGGATCGATTGCTCAGTTTTGGGGTGTCGCTGGCACAACTGCACATGAACAACGCGAGGCATAGGGCGAATAAGTTCTTCATAGTGAGGGGTCGTTGTAAGCGCGAGGAAAAAAGAAAGGCGTGCAGCCAGCACACCCAATTAGAGGGCTGCAACGCCCCAGAGAAGGATGCACACATGCCACACGCCCATTCGGGCGCGTGGTGTGGCAAGAGCTTCTCTAAGAAAAGTTGCAGATTTCTAATTGCTCCTACCTCAACGCTAAATTTATGGAAGCCATTCCACCAAAGAAGCAGGGTGAACACAAGTCTCGCCTCGTGATGGATGTTGACCTGACACGGGAATTGCGCGTTAATCGGGAAAATCCTTATGAAGATGAAACCCCTTCTCTTTATTATTCTTTCCTCCTTACTCTGGGGTTGAAACAGCCGTGCGAGTGCAAATCGTGAAGGATAAAAAACCAAGATATGATTTCGCCTGAACTCCGCGACATGTGGCTGATTGCCACAATAATTACAATGGATGGCGAGGAACTCGCAGAGGGTAATGTGAAATTGGGGAATCTTCCCGGCCATGGCACTTTTCAGCCACAATTGCAGAAGGGATATGAACCTTCACTTTTCATAATGGCTAAGTCGCTAATTGTCCAAATTGAAAAAATCCAGATTGAAACAATTAACTGGTCGGTCTGCTCGGGTTCTGACAACTGCCCACTTAGCCAGCATTTCCATTTTTTATCATCAAATTAGGACACTACCGGGGACTGGATGGAGTTGACCGGATGCTCCAATTGCGCGTTAATCTGTAAAACCATGAAAAACCTGCTTTCACTTATTTTTGGCGCTCTCGCGACACTCGCAATGTCCGGCTGTTCCAGCACTGGCCATACCGAGCACGGGCCTAATGGCACAATTGCTTATTATGTCAAAATCGAGTCAAGCGATCCGGGGGCGCGGGTCGAGGTCAATAACGACTATGTTGGCACTGCGCCAATGACGCTGAAGATTTTCGGCGACAAAGACGGCACGTTTCACAATTTCGGAAGCCGCGATTATGTCATCCAAGTTTTTCCGGTCAAAGAGGGGCAGCACACTCAAACTAAAATGTTCTATACGGGCGGTTGGTGGAGCAAGGAGGATAAAATTCCCAGCCGACTTTATTTTGACCTGAATGACAATTCCGAGAAGTTCTCCATTGATTTGCAGTCGCCTGAATCCCACCAACAACAAAAATAATTCCATGAAAGCAAAAGTCCTCATTCCGGTAGCCATTGCGATTCTCCTCAGCGCGTTCGTTGTCACACGGCTCTTTGCGGCGGACGCCCAGCCAAACGCAACTCACGGCGGGTTTGAATATCTCACCATCCGGTGGGCAGGGCGGGAAAACACTCATATCATTCGTCCGGGCGGAAAGGTCGAATTTGTAGCGGTTGAATTTCGTAAGACGGTCAAACCGGAAAAAGCCGATGAACGATCTTTTTACATGAACCTGATTATGAATGGCCTGACCAAAGAAGGATATGAATTCGCTGGAATGACTTCAGATGAAATTGTGATGAAGAGGCCGACACGATAGATTCGTCCCCCGGTCAACATTATATTGGCAAACCCGGCCTTCTCGTGGAATCGTAACTTATGCCAATGGCCCTGCCTGACCGTGAAATGAAGCTTGAAACCGTGAAAGCCTTATGGCTTCAAGGGGTCACTACCAGTCGAATTGTCGAGCAAACGGGGGTGAAACTTCAGACCATCAAAACATGGGTCAAGCGTTATCGGTGGACTCAGTTCAGGGTCCAGGTTCAGAAGCCGCTTAACGACGTGATTGCCGCAACAGTTCGAAATAGAATTGAGGAACAGTCAGCGGAAGCCCGTGGACTCTTGGCTGATACTGTAGTGAAACAAGCACGCGCTTTGCAGGCGAATAGGGTTACAGCAGGCAAACTTTGCACAACTCGCGCCGGGCAAGGGCAGGCGGCAGTCCTCAAGACTATCTCAGAATCAGCTAATAACGTATTTGGATGGAACAAAACCGAAGGTTCGGCGGTCAATCTCGCCATGTTTTTCAACAGTCAAACCGAGACAGTGCCGGTGGTGATCGAAGCGCCGAGCGAGAGTCAGCCGTCGGAAGGTGGATAAGTCTCTAACAACCCGTCGTTGACCAAAATGCTTGTTCTGATAAAAATTAAATCCGTGACCGGCTGGACTTGAACCAGCATCCTCTGCCGCACTAATTTCCGGTTAGGTGTAAGCAGTGTTCGATCCCTTCGACACTACGGCCACGGACATACGCATTATTACAGTATGTCCGTGGTCTGAAAGGTTTAGTTATTCGCATTGCTGACAATCCATTCACACCAGAATCTGTACTTGTTCGACACTTGCCACTGCCGATTTCTATGCGAATAAACTTACGCGAGCTTTTTTGCAATGTGTTCGTCGAGGATTTCCTGCACGGTCAGGGCGACGATGACTTTGTGGCTGCGCTTGAAAAACGAGTCGATTTCCGACAAGGCGTCGGAAGAAAAGTCGAACGACACGAAAAAGCCTTTGTCGCAATCCTCGCGCATCATCATGGCTTCAAAGGCGTCGATGTCCGGGCGACCGGCCTTGTCCTTTTGTTTCACTTGGATAATCGAGGAGTGGCAACAACTGGTTGCGCGGGGGGCTTTTTGGCCATGCGGTGAGGCTAGAAAATTAAGGGCGACGTGTCAAAGCTGGTAGTGCCAATACGACTGGCACACCAAACGGTGGGCAGGCAGACCGGGCAATGGAGATTGCAAACCGGTGAGTTTGGTGAATTTAAATCACTGTTTTGCATAAAGTTCTCTCGTGCGTGTGTAATAGAGGTTTAGTCAAATTGGCTTTTGAAACTCACCATATTCACCATTTGGTTTGATTTTGAGGGTGTAACTAACAACTCGACCGCGTCCGATTTCCTGTTTGGCCGTTGCCAGGGTCTTTTCTAAGTGCGGCCAGAGTGCGGACAGCCGTTTGCCAAGTCGCTTGGCGGACAGCCTTTCGGCAAGGTCGTTGTCTATTGCGATCAATTTTTCGCGTAACTCGGCAGAAGTTCCGACAAAAGTTTGCTCTTGGTGAAGGAAAGAGAGCAGAGCCGTGCCGATACTGTCATTTTCAAGACAGAAAAGGCTTTTGTCCTGCTCGGCGGATTTCAGGGCGTGGATTGTCTCAGATTCCCGTCCAGTCGCCCGCCCGATGCGAACGGCGAACGCGGCAAAGTCGGGGTGCCGTTGATTCAATCCGGCTGGTGTCCGTTGCGTGTCAGCCAGAGCGGTTGCGAGAGTGTGCGCTACAAAGGATAGGGCCGCGTTCCGGTGCGCCCTGATTTCATCCGATAGTTTGGCGTCGCTGGTGTCATCCGTGCGCCGCTTCATACGAACCAAAAGCAGCCTGTCTGCAAGTCCGCTATCACTGGCGAAAGTAGGATTAGCCGTCGTTAGGACAAGCCATGCCCGTGGCCGCAAGGTGACTCGCTCGGTATCTGTGTAAAGTTTCCGCCGTTGGCTGCATCCATCCGTAGCGGCGGAAGCCACGGCGTCCGGAAGCCATTTGTTGCCCGTGTCGCAATTGTCCAACGTGAACAAACCGCCCGCGTCCAGTGATGCCCAAAAGCTATCTTCGCCAAAGTCCTCGACTTTGTTCGCAACAAACGGCAGTCCATAAAGCTCGGCGATGCCTTTAGCCAGTCGTGTCTTGCCAGAACCAATGTCCCCAGCCAGACACAGCGGCGGTTTACTGGCCGGATTAGTCGGCAGTGACAGCGTCCAGAGACGTAACGAGTCCAAGCCGTGACTGGCCGCGCAATTTGCCCTGCTGAAAAGCGAGCAGGTTTCAAACGGGTCTTGCGGTTCTGTTAGTGTCCACTTGGCAAGGGTGTTGCCAGCGGCGAACAAAATCGCATCTGTGCCGTTATCCACTATCTCAACTTTACCTGCGCTGATTTTTGTGATGCTCCCATCGCCGTTGCTCAAATAGATTGCACCGGCACGCGATGCCCAAAAGTTTTCCGGAAAAATGCCCGTTGTCTGCGAACCAGCGAGCGCAACGGTTTCGACCTGGGCAGCTATGTATTTAAAAACCGCATCCGCTTTGTTGACGCCAAGCCAATCAGACAGCCATGCGCAAAAGGCATCGCTGCGAATCCACAAAAGCCGCTTTCGCTCATCGTCGAAATACATGGCCGAATCAAAATCCTTCCGCTCAGCATGAAAGAAGAACCGCCCGCGTTCTGCCAACGCTACCACAACGGCGTTTGCAATCTGTGTCCGCTGCTCGGCTTGCGTCAACTTTCCGTTCATAAGGATGGAAATGATTCCGCCACGAATAGCGGCGACTGGTTGCGCCGTTCCGTTGGTTTCAATTGTTGGGGCTGGTGTCCATTCCGGTGTTTCGTTCATAAGCGCAATGATCTGTTCGGCGTTGCCGCCAGCGGCGAAGAAATCATAGGCATCTTTAACGGGTTTGCCGTCCACGTCCGGCAATCCAATCACGCGAACGCTTTTGGCTACTCCATTAAGCTTTCCAGCCACAAGCTGCGCGTGTTTGCGTCCGGCATTATCCTTGTCAGCCACGATCACAACAGCCGCCCCGCGCAATGTCTCCGTGTAACTCGCCTGCCATTTCGTGGAGTCTGATTTATCCACTGCGCCGCCCGGATTACATGTTGCCGATAATTTACGTTCGGCCATCGCCAGCACGTCCTTTTCGCCTTCACAAAGGAAAATGAACTTCCCGCCTCGAACGTCGCGGAGAATTTCAGGCAGTCGGAATAAAACTTTTTCAACGCCTTTTGTGTTCGGTGTCCACCTGTCCGGCGCGGTTGCATCCGGCTTGCGCTGGCTAAAATGTTTTGGATCATACCGCACCACTTGGAACGCGAGTTTGCCGTCGCGGTCGCGGTAATCGTAGGTCGCCACAATCCGCCGCGCCGACTTCTCACGCCCTACAAACAGGTCGGCGGTCGTTATCTGGATGCCCGCGCAAATCTTTTCAACGGTGCATCCGGCAAAGCATTTCAGGAGCGTTCGCCCGTCGTCGCCTTGTTTGATGGACAATGACGGATTATGGTCATCGTGTGCCGGACAACGTGCTATCCAGCCGTCGCCGTTGGGTTTCACGTCTTGCAGTTTTCCCCAAATTTCGCTAGTCTTCATGTGTTCAGTTTGAAAACGCTGTCGCGGCTGTGGGAACTTTCGCGGCGGCGTTTTCTTTTGGGGATTAGGCAGTAATGAGTTTGTCCACGTCGCTCGCCAAAATGCCCGTTGCCCGGACACGCCCCGGCAACTTGTGTTTTGACAATATTCCTTTGGCTGCAAGTTGGTCCACAAAGCGCAGACTACGAGACAGTCGGCGGGCGACTTCGGCACGGCGGAGCAATCGCGGTATATTGTCTGGTGCCGGGCAGTCAAGTTTGTGGGGGGTGACGCCGTTGCACAGGATGGCCATGAGCCGGGTGCGGTCGGCGGGTGTTATGGTTGGGTCGGATTCCAACCCGCTACGAACGATTTTCTTGGTTGTGGGTAACATATTTACTTTCGCATCGGCGCGTGTTGCGCCTCTTTGCTGCTGCTACCCTAAAGAAGAAAAAATCCGAACAGGTGGACGGATTTTGGGCGGGAATTACGGAAAGTGAGGCGGGTAGTGGCTAAGAATGTGGCGGTGCGTTCCTTCCTCAACTTGCAATTCAATTTCAATCAGGCCGCTGTTTGGAAGACGCCGCACTTTTGTCACGAGCGGTTCGCGATAGTATGCTTGTTCAAGTTTGAGGCGTTGACGAATTTTGCGGTAGTAGACAGTCTGCGTGCCCAAGCCGACCTGCCCTTCCCGGCCTAAAAGCAGAACTATCAAGTCCGCCAATGCTTCATCACTGTAATAACACAATCCCGGCTCACCATTTTCACCCCAACGCAGCCAAAAGGAAATTAGCAGGCACGCTGTGGGGTTAAGTCCTTTTGCGTGAGGAAGCGGTAGTGGATTCAGTTGCCCATGTCTGGCCAGTGTCCGTTTAGCGGCGGTTTCCCATGATTCAATCTCACGACGTGCTTCGTCGGGCATCTTGGAGCTATTAAGGATTGGTTTCCACAATCCATATTTGAGCAGTTGCCGAAGCTCTTTCATCGCGAGCCGCTCCGCACCGGCTTCATCACCCCTCTCTGCGTGCCTTTGCATTTCTTCGATCAAGTCTCGTTGCAAGGTCGCACCGCCATAAAGTGTTTTCAGAAGGCGATTCATGGCGTGTGAAACACTCTCCGCCGCTTTAAACAAGTCATACGCTGCCGGTGGTAGGCGGCGCACACCGAGAAGAAACCGCCACGGATGCGGCCAGCGTTCGGCCTCGCGGAAAATCCAATCGTCAACGTGCTGGAGAATTTTCGTTCTGAGAAATGGGTCTGACTTTAATTCAGTCGGAGAATGACCGGGCGGGATAAAGGTAAATGTTTGGACGGGCTGCGTCATGCGCTTGTTTACGCCAGTAGCGCGAGCAACGCGGCTTTCTTGGTTTTCCAATTCGCGGCGGTGATGCTTTTGGCCAGCTTTTGCGCTTTGAGCAGAATGCTGTCCGGTTCGCTTTGCACGGCGTTGTCGTTCGCGTTGCCCATTACAGCCGGTAGCAAAGCGATGGCGCGGCCAGCGGCAAGCTGGCCAGTATGCGTGTAAAACTTTGTCATTGACGGAGTAGAATGGCCTACGAGAGATTCCACGACGGAGAGAGGCACGTCACTTGCGCGGCACATACTAACAAACGTGTGTCGCAAGCTATGAAAGCCAACTTCGATCACGGCTCGCTTGCCCTCCGTGCCGGTGCCGGGTTTGTGCAGATGGATGTCGCACGATTTGAAATGCTTTTGAACCATATCAGTCACCATATCGCTGCGCCGGGCGTAGGTTGCGGCGATGTCTGGGAGTACGTATTCGCCACGCTGCTCAATAGGCGAGGTCGAGAGCATTTCACGCAACGCTGGGTGAACCGGAATAATAACAGGTTTGGGGTTGCGCCGTGCGGTCTTGTTTGGGATTCGGCGAATGATGCCCTGCGATAAATCCACTTCTCCCCATCGCAACGTCGCGCAGTCACCGAGGCGCAAGCCGCTGTAAAGGCCAAGGGCAAACAGCGTGCGCAATTCACCTTGTGCAGCCAGACAAACCTTTTTCAATTCATCAATGGTCAATTCCCGTCGGCTTTGGGAAACGACACGTTTCCGTTGAATTTCCTCCCATGGGTTAGCGGTCAATTTGGCTTTGTGTTTGAGGACACGAAAGACCAGCGTAAGCAGGTTTAAGTGCTTATTGTAGGTGCTGGGGCTGAACCTGCCGTGATTCAATTGCCCGGCATATTCTTCGGCGATGTCTTTGGTGATTTCCGGTAGCGTGGCTGTTTCGCCATGTTTTTCCTTCACCCATTTGGCGAACGCGGAGAATTGAAACTCATATTGGCGCAATGTGGATTCTCCGCTGTCGGGGCGATTAGTCGAATCGAGATACTCAACCCAAGCGCGGGAGACGGGCAGGGGGGGATTCTTTTCATCCTCCCATTTGGCAAGTTCAGCCTTACGGCCTTCCAGCCTGCCAGCTATGGATTCCAGGACGGCGGCTTCGTCGCCGGTTGCTATTGGAAGCATGAACCGGTCGCGGGCGATCTCGGCCTCGCGTTTTCCGGTGATGGGTTGGCCGTTTTCGTCGCGCAGAGCGCGGGTGAAAAGCTTGCCGTTTACTCGCCATGCGCAGTAGAAGTTACTGCCGCGTTTAAAGAGGTATCCGCTTCGACGTTTCATTGTGCGCTCACTTTCTCTTGTGTACCCTTGTGTGCGCCTATTTGGCAGAAACGATGCGCGTAAGTCAACCAAAAAGAATACAAAGTGATATAAAACCCTATAAACAGGCATAATAAAGCAGACTGTAAATCTGCTGGCTTACGCCTTCGATGGTTCGAATCCATCACCTACCACCATTCTCATGTCAAACATCCACCAGGACTTGCGGGGCGACGAGAAGCACCCGCTGGTAATCGCGGCAAACAAAGCCGCGCAAGACCGGGATTACCTGCGCGGCATCGAGTTGCTGGAGGAGGCCAACCGGCGTTCGCCACGCAACGCGAACATTCTTTTCAACCTGGGCACGATGCAGGCCAGGCGCTACGACTACGTGGCTGTCGAAAGAAGTTTTGAACAGGCCATCGAAGTATCTCCGGACAAGGGCCGGGCACTCGTCACGGCGGGGGGGCTTTCCCTGGCGATGTCGAATGATACGCTGGCCCAAAAATATTTCACCTGCGCTGTTGAGATGCCTGATCCGCATCCCGTCGCATTGAGCGGGTTGGCGAAGCTCCGCTGGCAGCAGGACAGGTTTCCCGAAGCCATGGAGCTTGTGGAGCGGGCCCTGCACCTTGACCCGGAATGCCAGACGGCGTTGTTGCTTCAGGCGCGTTTGTTGAGCCGGTCTGGTAATTTGAAGGAAGCTGAAACGATTCTGGTACAGCTGGCGGGCAACCCAGGTCGCAAGCTGAGGGTGCGGGTGGCGGCGGGCGGCGAACTGGCGCGGGTTTTGGACCTGCAAAAGAATTATGACGCAGCGATGGCGGCGGTCACGAATGCGAAGGCGTTGCTGAAACCACCGGTGCAGGTCACCCAAGGGTTTGCCACGTTGTGTGAGCGCAGGCGGAATCTCGAGGAGGCCGGATTGGGTAAAAAACTGGGAAAATGGTTCAAGACGGTTTTGCCGCCCGTTCCCCTGGTCCTGGCAGGCGGGCAGTCTTATGCGAGCGAAAAGATCGGCATCGAACAGAGGCTCGTTTCCCACGAAGATATTTTTTACGTGGAGGATTCGCGGATTTTTCTGGATGAGGTTTATTTTACGGTCCGGCACCGGTTTCCCCGGGATATGCCCCTCGTTACGGTTTTTGATTCATTGACGCCGGATCAGTTGACAGAAATGCGCTCCATCTATCTGAAGCGTAATGAAGTTGTTCTGCAGAAACCCATCGGGGGGCGATTGATCGTGGAGAAAAATCACATCTTCAACTCATTGTTGCTGGCGTGGATCCGGGTCTTTCCCGAAGCGCGGTTCCTCATGATGATGCGTGATCCGCGTGATGCCTGTCTGGAAAATTTTATGCAGGTCCAATCCGTCAACCCATGCAGTTGCGGATTTTTGACTTTAGCCGGATCGGTGGATGAAAATGTGGCAACCATGAATTATTGGCGGAATGTCATGGCCATCGTTGGAAACCCGCACATGCAGTTGCGGCTCGAAGATATGGTGGCCAATAGTGACTTGGCGTCCGGACAGTCATTTTCATTTTTGAAGGTGAATCCGGTTTCCAGTTCATCACCAAAAACGCCCGCGCCATCATGGGGTATCGGAAACTGGAAAAATTACCGGAAATATCTCGAACCCCACCTTCCGGTATTGAACAAACTCGCCGAAGAATTCGGGTATTGATACAGTGATTTAAGGGCCTGCGTTCTCATTGTGCATGAGCCTTTCCGCGCAAGCGAAAAGGGTTTCGTATTTACAAGATAACCCTAGGCACGGCGGTGAGTGACTCTCTGCTGCGTGGCAAATCTTTAAACCGGAACTGAGCCGGGCGGCACGTTCGGTTTGGAACCGCGGGTCTGTTCGAAATATTTGGCGACGGCCTGCGAGCGAGAGCGCACATGGAGTTTGTCGTACACATGGCGGATGTGGTTGTGAACGGTGTCGTAACTGATGCTCAATGATTCGGCGATCTCCTTGTAGAGATAACCCTTGGCGAGCAACTCGAGGACCTGTTGTTCACGGATGGAAAGTTTTGAAGGTTCGTTCTCGCCGCCGGCCACGGGCTGGCGAAAGGCCTGCACGACTTTTCGCGCGATATGGCTCGTCATCGGTGAGCCGCCCAAGTGGACCTGTTTGATGGCGTCGAATAATTCCTCGCGGGCGGCCTGTTTCAGCAGGTAGCCGCTGGCGCCTGCTGCGAGCGCGTTGAAGACACTTTCCGTATCTTCATAGACCGTCAGCATGATGCACTCGATCTCGGGATGCTCGGCTTTGAGCTGGCGCACGCATTCGATGCCGTTTTTACCCGGCATGTTGATATCCATCAGCACCACATCCGGCTTACAGGCGGGCAAACGGTTGAGCGCGTCCTCGGCGGAGGAAAATTGCCCAGCACACTGAAAATTTCCGGAATGATCCACTGCGCGCGCCAGGTTGGCGCGAACACGGGAATCATCATCCACGATGGCGACTTTAATAGGCATTCGTTTCGACTGTGACGAGGAGGGTAGGGTGGGGGGCGAGGATTTCATATTGACCAAAACTGGCTATAGAGAAAGTGATAGTATTAGGCGCGATGTTTTCCGTTGTGATCTGCGTTGCCGACGGTTTTCTGAGCTACGCTGATCAACAGGATCACGCGGGTACCGACGCCGGGCTTGCTTTGAATATCGCAGTATCCACCCACTTCTTCAAGCCGGCGGCGCATGTTTTGCAAACCATTGCCACGGGCGACGGTTCGGATCTCAAACCCCTTCCCATTATCTTCGATGCTCATCACGTAATTACGGCCCGCAGGCTTAAGATGGATCCAGACTTCGGTGGCGCCGGAATGTTTCACACAATTGTTAAGGGCTTCTTTGCAGGTCAGGTATAAGTGGTGGCGGGTTTCGGCTGCCAGGGTGATGAAGGGCAGTTCCAAGGGCACATCCATGCGGCACCGTATGTCGGCTCGAGTCAGGTATTCCTGGGCAAATTTGTTGAAGTAGGTGAGCAGCCCCTCCAGCGTGTCGTTGCGCGGGTTGACCGCCCAGACGACTTCGTCCATCGCCCGGGTCAGCGCACGGGCGCGGGTGGAGATTTCATTGACCATTTTTTCACTGCCAGGCACCGGCGGCAATTCGTCATGAAGATTGTCGCTTAACAAAATGATCTCGGTGAGCCCGGCGCCCAGGTCATCATGGATGTCCCGCGCAATGCGCTGGCGTTCCTGTTCCATGGCGGTCTGGAGGCGGAGGCGTTCCAGGCGCAATCGGGAGCGGTTGCGCTCAGCCCGCCAGACACTAAATGCCACGGCTACGAGTAACACGATGCCAGCGGCAATCTGCACTGTGGGTCGTTCGTAGAGGCGAGGCGTGACAATCAAAGGCATCGAGGCCGCGGTGCTATTGGACCAGTCTTCATCCAGGGCCGCCGCCTGGACATTGAATTGATAATGCCCCGGTGAAAGATGCGTGTAGGTCACGGTGCGCCGTGTATCTGCTTCAACCCATTGCTTGTCCACGCCATCCAGCCGATACCGGAATTTGATCCGTTGCGGCGCGAGAATATTCGGCGCGGTATAATGAAATTCAAAACTGTTAGCGCCGGACCTGACGCGGACACCGTCCGCACCGGGCATCACCGGTTGGCGGTCGACCAGGATCTCTTCGACAATCGGAGTGCGCACGCGGGTGGCCCGCGGAACGGTATCGGGGTCGAAAGCGGCGACGGTGGGGCCATCGCCAAACCACAAGCGGCCGTCAGCAGACCTGGAAGCAGCGGGTTGGCCGCCGCCGGTGCAAACATTATATGCCAACCCATCAGCCTGGGTCAGCCGCCAGGGCGACAAGGAGGTGGAATGCCCCCGTCGGTATGAGGTTAACATGCTGCGGCGGGCACCAAATATCCCGCTTTCAGAACTGATCCAGAGGTTTTTCTTATCGTCTTCGAGGAGGGCAAAAAACCGGTCGCTGGGTAGCCCGTCGCTGGCGTTGTCCCAGGCATCCAACAGGCCGTCTTTGAGTCGAAATAATCCGGATACACGAGTGGCGAACCAGAGCGCACCCTCGGTATCGCAATGTATAGCGCGTGTTCCATTTGCCAAAGAAGCGGGCAGGTTGCTGACCTGCTCAAAATGTTCATCGATCTGGCGAAAGATGCCGGCGGTTTCGATCGCCACCCACAGGTGCCCGTCATTGTCCTGCGTCAAGGCGCGGACGGGCGCCCCGCCCAGGCCATCGTGGCTCGTGAATAACCGGGTTTCATTTTGAGAGAACCGTAGCAGACCGCCGCGGGTTCCTGCCCATACGGCACCGTTACGATCTTCGTATAAAGACATCACCGGAGTTTGCATCGCAGGCGAGCCTTCAACCGGCTCAAATTTTTGGCCGTTCAGGCGAAACAACCCGCCCGCAGTGCCGGCCCAGAGATTTGTCTGGCTGTCCTCGAGCATGGTGTTGACTGTTGAATTACTGTTACCACCTTCCATCACATAATGCGTCCTCAAATTACCCTGCCATCGAAATATGCCGGCGCCTTCGGTGCCCGCCCAGACGCTTCCATCTCGCGCGGCGCAAACGGTCAATACGACATTTTGATTGGCCTCATCGGGAAGCTGGAGCGTTTTGACCGGACGGGGACGCACCTGGTGCAGCCCAGCGGTGCGCGTGCCGATCCAGATGATGCCATTCTCGTCTTCCCTGAAACAAAGCGCATCGGATTGCGACAGGCTCCCGACGGAAACGAGGCGTTGCCATCCTTCATTCCGCAAACGCAAAAATATGCCGCTTCCGGCAGTAGCACACCAAAGGCGTCCCTGGTCATCCTCAAACAAAGCCTGGGTGCGAGAGCGCGGAGAATTCTGTGGCCAGGGGTAAGGAGAAAAATCATGGCTCCAGATTCCATCGTTGAGATTATAGATCCGCGTGCCACCGCGGGCGCTGGCCAGCGTCGCCACCCAGATTCCCCCGTTGCCGGCTACACCGATGACACGAATGGTTTCAGACGGCGCGTTAGTTGTTTCCGGCACTCGCCATTTACCATCAACGAAGGTCATCAATTGATTGGCCGCCACTGCCCACAAACGTTTGGTGCGGTCGCACAACAATTGCGTGACACTGCCCGGCGGCAGGCCATTAGTCGCGGTAAAATTTTTGAAACCGTTGGTATTAAGGCTGAGGATTCCCGGGCCGTCATCGAACGCGAGCCACAAGGTTCCGGCTGCATCCTCGGTGATGGCGTTGATCCGTTTTCCATCGTAAGCAGTCGAGGGCAAGGCTATTCCGGTGAAACCAGCCTCAGTCATCTTTACGAGCGTTCCTGCGGTGGTGCCGATCCAAAGGGTATTTTTATGGTCAACGAACACGCAATTGACCGTGTTCACCTTTAACGCCGGGATCGAGTTGGTGGTGAACGTTGTGAAACGCAGCCCATCGAACCGGACCAATCCACCGTAGGTCGCCATCCAGACATAGCCATCGGCAGTACGGGTGATGCCGTCTATGCGAGGGCTGAGCAGACCCTTTTCCTGGTCCCATTCATTGATCAGGAATTCCTCAGCGGGGGCTGGCCTTAACGGACAAACCACCGTTCCCGCGATGAAGAGGGCCACCAGCGCGGTGGTAAATTGGCCTTTGCGCCACCTGCAAAAAACACGCGAAAACATGGGCACAATGAGTATTTATCATAAAAAACCCCCCGGATGCAAGCAGCTATGACCAGAATTGGTCATAGGCGGAGCAGATAAAAGCGTGCATAGTGACCACGATCCAAATGTTGACACGCCTTAAAAAACACGGTGTTGCCGTCGCCGTGTGATGATGGCGTTGCCGATTTAGAAAAAACCGAACCAATCCACTATGAAGACATCAGCAGGACTTAATATGTTCTCATCCACCCAAAAAACTTGGCGGGTATTGACGCCGCTGTTAAGCGCCGTCGCGTTGCTGCTTGGCCTCTCGTTTGCCCAGGCCGCCAGCCAAACGTGGACGAACGCCCCGGTCAACGGGTCGCTTACCAACATCAATAACTGGGTCGCCAGACTGGCGCCTGGAGCCAACGATCAATTTGCCAACAACGTGAACGGCGACGTGGCCACGTTCAATACGCCGATCCCCGGCTCGCTTATCGGCAGCGCCGGCACCCCGATCACGACGGCGGATGCCACCCGTGCTTTTACTGCCACCAATCGATGCCTGTCATTGCAAGGGTTCACTTTTGATACAGCTAATTGCGGCGCGTATGTGTTTTCTAACACCGACGCGCTCAACTATCCCGGTTTTGGATATCTCAATCTCTGCATGCCGGCGAATAACGGCATCCCGGGTCTCACTCAGATGACCAGCACGGTCACCAACAGCCAGATGTTCATGACCACAATCCTTATCCGGTTACCGGCCAGCACAGCCGGTCAATATAACTTTAAAAACGATGCGGCCGTGTCCTCGGCGACCATGTTTCTCGCCAGCGTCACCAACGACAGCGCCAACACCCGCGGTACTGTCTTCATATTTAGCGGTGCCAACACCGGCACGAATACAGTCGCGGCACTGGGCAAGGGTGCGACAACCTCGGGCGCCATGGGCATCACCAAAACCGGTTCGGGTCATTGGATGATCCCTAATGGCAGTGACATCGCGGCGCAGTCCGTCAATACGATTGACAACGGCATCCTGGAGGTTGGCAATGTTCTTTCCCTCGGTGCGCCCACCAATACCACGGTGACGACCAATGGTATATTGCAGATTGATGGCGTCACTTTGAACCAGACGGCCCTTACCCTTTCGCAGAGCGGCACCGTTCGTATGAATGGAACCGCGACCATCAACGGCATCAATGTCGCCAGTACAACTGGCATGACCCCCATCGTGGCAACGACCAGTGCCAGCGACGTATTGACCTTGGGTAACGCTATCGGCAAAGTAACCCGTGGCGCTTTGGATAGCGTCCTTCATTTCTCCGGTCCGGGCACCATTGCTTTGACATTTTCCAACACCTATATCGGCAAATACTCGATTGATTCCGGGACCAATCTCGTGACCGATGCCGGTGGATTTGGGCCAGCTGCCCTTGTAAGCGTCAGCGCGGGTGGCATAATAGATTTGCGTCCTCTCGGTGCAGTATCGCTGCCGTTTTCAGCCTTTGGGATTGGCGGCAAAGGAACCGGCACGGCTGTAGGTACTACGGCAGCTACCATATTGCCTGATCCCGGCGCTGTGATCAATATCAACGGCAAGTCGATTGCACTCACCTTCACCCCCACGACTTTCATAGGCAGTGATACGACACATCCTGCGCTTTTTCTGCCCCAAGGCACGTTGTCCATGGGTAATAACGCCTTCACGGTCAATAATGCCGGGTCTCCGCTGGATGTTGGCACCTATCGCCTGATTCAACAGAATGGTGGCAGCATCATCGATGGTGGCGGATATGTGGTCGCTGTGACCGGTAGCGGGACGGTCTTCGGAACGCTCGGTCAAATACAGGTTTCTGGCGGCAATGTGAACCTGGTGGTAGCAAACTATACGGCGAAGGATTTGGTCTGGAAAGGTGGCAATCCCAACAATAATTGGGATGTGAGTTCTACCTCCAACTTCCTTAATGGAGCCACCGCATCGGTGTTCAATACGTCTGACCGCGTTATCTTCAATGCCACCGGCTCGTCGGTTTCGAATGTGAACATCACCACAACGGTTATCCCCGGTGCTGTGACGGTTGACGCCAGCGTGACCAACTATACGTTCAGCGGAATCGGCCAGATTGCTGGTACCACGGGCTTGTCCAAGATCGGTGCCAATGGGTTGATCATCAGCACCGTGAACAGCTATAGCGGTAACACCGTCATCAGCAATGGTTTCGTGAGGCTCGGCACCAACAATGCCCTGCCGAACCAGGGCTCTGGAACGGTTTCTCTCTACAGCCCGGCCATCCTCGATATGAACACGTTCAGCAACTCGATCGGTGGTTTGACCGGTAACGGTACGGTTGACACCGTGGCTGGCGGCGCGGCCGCGCTGACCCTGGGAGCCAATGACACGAGCGGCAACTTCTCCGGTCACATCCAGAACACCGCTGGTTCATTGTCCCTGATGAAGCTCGGTATTGGAGCCCAGACCATCAGCTCGGCAAACAGCTTTACGGGTGGAACAGTGGTCAATAACGGCACCTTGAGAGTCGGCAATTTCAATGCGCTGGGAACCACGAACAATCTGGTGGTCAATAACGGCATCCTGGATATCCAAACGGACCTGAATGTGACCATCCTCTCGGGTGCAGGTGGCGGGATTGAAAATGATTCCACGCCCAACTTGAACACCCTCGTGATCCAATCACCCACGAACTCCTCGACCACCTATAGTGGTGTGATCGCCGATGGCTCGGGCGGCGGTTCAGTGGCAGTAAAATTATTGAGTGGTACCTTGTCGTTTGCGGGTGGCAATACCTATACCGGAGGCACGTATGTCGGCTCGGGCGCCAACTTTGGCATACCGAATTCTCCTGCCGGTGTGATCGGGTTCCTGGTCGCCAGCAATAATGCTAATCTGGCACTTTCCGGCGGCAGCGGCACGCCTGGAACGCCGACCAACGTCCTGACCGTGGACGGCGCAACTGTCACGTTTACCTCTGGTGCGCTGGGCAAGATCTGGGGCGCGCAATTTGTTGGCAGCGCCAATACCACCAATCGCTATCTGCAAGCGATGAGCTTTGGCGGCGACTCCAGCTTCAAGAACTTCAACGGAATTGTTAATCTTGAAATGGCTGGCAATGCCCGCTTCATCAATATTCCAGCCGCCTCCACCAACAATAATGGCTATGGCGGTGGCGATGCGGCCATATTTAACTTCGCACTGGGCGGCACGAACGCTGCAGCCATGACCTCACGAGACCCGGCGACGATCCGCCTGGGTGAGATTCGCGGTGGGTCTTTCGCAGCTGGTATTGACAGCGCAACGACCGCCGGAGCGATTGATACTTATATCATCGGGGGCAAGAACACCAGTTTCGCGTTTGAAGGATTCATCCGTGGTTCGAACAACATTGTTAAGGTTGGGACTGGAACCATGACGATCGATGCTCAACTCCTCGTATCCACCAATTCGCTGGATAGCCAATCTGACCCGGTCACCAACAATGTGCTCAGTTGCTCGATGATCTATGGAGGAAATACGGTTGTCAGCAACGGCGTCCTGCGGCTGATTGCGCCGAACAACGTTTCCTCCAATTCTCCCATCGTCACGATGGCGGGTAGCGCAGCGGTACTGGATGTTTCCAGCGCGGGATATCCCGTCAATCAAATTGACGTGAACAACACCGACCCGTTCCCGGGAGGATTGGTCACCAACTTCTTTGCGGTGACCAACGGCACGCTCTCGCTTGCGCCGAATGGGGCAGGACCTGGACAGATCCTGAACGGCTTCGGGACCATCAATGGCCGCTTGCTCGCTCCATTGAATTCAATCGTGACGCCCGGTCTGCCGTTCGGCACATTGACCGTGACCACGAATGCCACTTTGAATGGCCTGGTGACCGTCAACATCAGCACGACCAATACACCGAATTGCGGCGAGCTGGCATCGCCGGTCATCACGGTGGGAGGCACGGCTTCGCTGATTGTGACCAACCTCGGGCCGGAAAACGGCGCGACGTTCCAGTTGTTCAATCATGCGGTCAGCTTCACGTCCGTGACCTTGCCGCCAACGACGGGCACGAATTCATGGGTGAACAACCTGGCGGTGAATGGTTCGATCACCTTGCTCGCGCCTCCGCCGGTGACGGTGAATACGAATCCGTTCCCGATGAGCGCGGTACTCAACGGAAATTCATTGGCCCTGTCCTGGCCGCCGGATCGCCTCGGCTTCCGTCTCCAGACCCAGACCAATTCGCTGAGTTCGGGTATCAGCACCAACTGGGTTGACGTGGCCGGCAGTGGTGCCGCAACGAATGCGACCATCATAATCAATCCGCTCAATCCGACGGTATTCTATCGGTTGATCTATCCGTAAACAGTTTCAGGGCAGCGCGCTGACTAGTCAGTCAGCGCGCTTGCCGAAATGTAAATAAAGAATAGAGTAACTAGACACTATGAAAATATCCGCTAAACCAGCCAAAGTTGTCCCGGCACCCGTTGGTGCATTTACGTTGATTGAGCTGCTCGTGGTCATCGCCATCATCGCGATTTTGGCCTCAATGATTTTGCCGGCGCTGGCTAGTGCCAAGGACCGCGCGCAGCGCGGGGCTTGCATCAACAACATGAAGCAGGAGGGTCTGGGATGTGCCGCATACGCCGAGGATTATGATTCACAGTACCCCATTACCCAGGCGGGCGGTAATCTGGTCAATGAAGTAAACGGAGGCTATTACACGCGCTGGCTGTTTTATGATGGTGCGCGCCCTAGTTTTCATCTGTCCCAGACCTGGGATGCCGGCACGTCTCCCGATGACCCGGGACCTACGGGTTCTTTCTGGAGAAATTTCGGGATGTTGTATCCGCAACGGATGGCTGGTGATGGAGGCATATTGTTCTGTCCCGGACTGAACGCCAAAAACCCGATTTCCGCCGAAAGCGCGAATGCTTATCAACCGCTCCTGACCACCTCCAGTTCGACTGATGCAAATAACCCGGGCAGCGTGCGTGGCAGTTATGTTTATAATCCCTGGATATTTGTGGATCCTACCCATTCCAATAAGAATATGAGACTTTACACCAAATCCAGTGATTTCAAAATTCGCAGGGTGTTCGCACTGGATTTTATGGATAATCAAAGTTGGAATTCTGACGGAACCGTCAATACGGATGGCACAAATTTCGGCCATAGCCGGTCCAAAGGCTGGAATATTCTTTTCAGCGACGGCAGTGTGGAGTTCCGGCACGTGAACAAAACCGTATCAAATACAGTGCTGATTCATAACGCCGCGTTCGCTATTGGTACGGGAAATGGATATGACATAACGGGGATAGACATGTTATGCGATCTTTGGGAAACCAAACTTCAAAATTAATCCGGCCGGTCTAATTCCCGAAGCTTGACCTTGATGCCTTCGGATTAAACTCGATGAAATCTCATAGTTAATCCGAAAGGCGGTTGTGTGAAATATGTCCGGCGTTACATCCGGGAGGTAGCACGGAAGCTCTGGGTTTTAGCCGCTGTCCTGCCGGTTTCCCTGGCTCTGGGTGCTGGTTCGGATGTCACTCTCACCGACAATGGCACCGGTGTAACCATTGCCAACGGAATCGTTTCCATCCTCTGCACCAAGTCTGGTGCGACCATCGACCAGATCAATTACACCTACAATAATGGCAGTGGTCCGCAGACGGTGAACCTGCTCGCCGGCAACCCTAACGGCGGACAATTATATTGGGAACTCGGGGGCTTTGGTGGCGGCACTTTTTCTTACAGTCTCATCGCCGACCCAGCCAACGACGGCGGCAACTATGCCGAGATCAGCCTGGTGAGCAGTTCGGCCAGCAGCGGGACCATGGAGGTCCGCTTTTCCATGCTGCGTGGTTCCTCGGGCTTTTACGTCACGCCTATCTGGAGCCATCGCCCCGCGGATGCTTTATTAAGCATGGGTGAGACGCGGGATAACATCTACGCCGGTTCCATCTTCAATTGGATGAGCGTGGATGCCACGCGCAACCGTTTGATGTCGGTCTCACCCAACTCAGTGTCCATCCCGGTCCTTGGCGCGCCGCAGGAAGTCTCCTTGTGGACGAACGGAATCTATGCCGGGCGCTACGAGGACAAATATAAATACAGCGCGGATTTTGGCGACCAACGGGTGTGGGGCTGGAGCAGCGTGGGTACGGGTGGAAAAAATGTGGGCCTGTGGAACGTGTCCGCGACCGCCGAATATTACAACGGCGGCCCGATGAAGCGCGAGCTGATGAGCCACATCGGGACGACCATCCTGAACATGACGCACGGCGGCCACTACGGCGGCGGTGCGGATTCAACGTGGGCGTCCGGAGAGGATTGGACCCACGTCTACGGGCCGTATTTCATCTATTGTAATAACATCAGCAGCTCGATAACGCAGACGAATGTGGCTGCGCAAGCGCTTTACAGCGATGCCCTGGCCCAGGCCCAGACCGAAGCAAGCGCCTGGCCATACACATGGTTCACCAATGAGGCGAATTATGCGACGCCGGCAAATCGCGGCACGGTCACCGGCCAGATCATTATCAGCGATCCTGACAACCCCAATGCATCCGAATCTAATCTCTGGGTGGGCCTGATACGCCAGCCTTCCACCGTGAACAGCAGCTATGATTTCCAGATGTGGACGAAACCGTATCAATTCTGGGTGAGGACCGATGCCAACGGCAATTTCACCATCCCCAGTGTCATCGCAACCAACAATTACACGTTATACGCCTTTGGGCCGGGTGCGGCCGGCACATTTCAATCGCAGGCCCAGACTGGCGGCAGCGCGCCCAATTCCGTGGACATCCCGGCTTCGCCTTTCAGCGTCACGGTGACCGGCGGCGCGACCAATAACCTTGGCCCCGTCACCTGGACGCCGACGCGTTATGGGCCCACCGTTTTCGAGATCGGCTATCCAGACCGTACAGCCAGGAAATTCCGCCATGGTGAAGACTGGTGGGTGGGCGACATCGGTCCAGACGCGTCTGATCCCAGCCCCATCTGGAGCAAGTGGCTGGAGTATCCTTTCGATTTCCCGAGCGGCCCTTCCTACACCGTTGGCCAAAGCCGTTGGACGACGGACTGGAATTTTTGCCAACCGGTAGTCACGGACAGTGCAGGGAATTACAATCCTTCCACTTCGACCATCCATTTCAATCTGGATTCAGCGCCCAGTGGCACAGCGTCTTTTTACATAGCCACCGCTTCGGATTACCAGGGGCCATTGACCATCAAGGTCAACGGCACTGATATCGCCGGGGGAAATGGTTACGACCCGGCCTATGATGGCTCCGGCAATGAAAGTGACAGCACGATACGCGAGGGTATTCACGGGTTGTACTCGGATCATCGCATCACATTTTCCGGCTTGTTAACGCAGGGGCCGAACACCATCGCGATCATGATGCGCAAGGGTGGCTACTTCGCCAATCACGCCATGTATGATTATATCCGGCTGGAGATGCCGGGTTATGTTCCTTCTGCGCCGGCCAGTGTGGTGGCGTATCCGGGCAATGGCTCCAATCTGGTGTGCTGGCCGGTGATGCCGGGTGCGACGGGTTACAATATCCTGCGCACAACCAGTTCCGGCAGCAATTATGTCTCCCTTACCAGCGGCGTGGTCGGCCCCGTCTGCGGCAGCGGATGGAACAACGCCACTTATGTGGATACCAACGCCGCAAACGGCACAACGTATTACTATGTGGTGCAGTCCACCAACACGGTCGGCACCAGCACAAATTCGCCGGAGAGCGCTGGCACCACGCCTTTGGGAAGCCTCGCCACGAGCGCGCCGGCTGCACCTACTGGCCTGGCAATCGGCAGCTCTGGCCACCAAAACGTTGTGTTGAACTGGTCGGCATCAGCGGGAGCGAATTTTTATACCGTCTATCGTTCGACACTGTTCGATAATGGTGGCGGTGCGTCGAATGTTTTGGGGACGATCGTACTGGCCAACAATGTCACCAGCCCGACCTACACCGATACGTCGCCCACCGATGGCAGCACTTACAGTTATTACGTGACTGCGACGAGCGCGGGTGGCACGAGCGGCAATTCAACTGCGGCAGTGGCTGTGCCGCTGCCTTCGGCACCCGCGAGCGCGCCTGGTTCGCTCACGGCAAACTTTGTGGGCACGACCAGTGTGGTTCTCAATTGGTCACCGGTTTCCGGAGCGGTCGGTTACATCATCCGGCGCGCGACCAGTCCCGGTGGGCCATACACGTTCCTGATGAGTGTGACGGAGACGACTTACACCGACAGCGGCCTGGATGTATCGACTACCTACTACTATCAGGTCTCAGCGGTCAACGCGGCGGCGGTTTCAGCCAATAGTTCGCAGAGCGTTACTGCGCCTCCGTATGCGCCGGCGAGCTTGTCGGCCATCCCCGGCAACTCACAGATCATCCTCAGCTGGACTCCGGTCGCGAACGCCACGAAAGGATATTATCTCTATCGCGGAACCAGCAGCGGTAATGAAAATGTCACCGTGCTTTCTGCTTATTCTGGTACGAGTTACACCAACACCGGGTTGGCGAATGGCACGACGTATTACTATGTAGTGGCCGCGAGCAACTCCGTCGGTTTGGGGCCGGATTCGCCTGAAGCCAGCGCTGCGCCGAGCGCAGTCATCGTATTTGCGCCGGCAAATCTCACTTGGAAAGGGGATGGTGTGGCGAACATTTGGGATGTCAGTGGCGCGGCTAATTGGACGACCAACGGTGTAGCCACAACCTTCGACAACGGTGATACGGTGACCTTTGATAGCAGTGGCGCGAACAACGTGCCGGTGGCGCTGCCGGGTTTCGTGCAGCCCGCGCTGGTTATTTACAATGCGTCGAAGAGTTACGCGTTCAGCGGGCTGGGCGGGATCACTGGCCCCAATATGATGATCAAAGCCGGCACGGGCACATGGACGCTTTCAACGACGAATACTTGCAATGGCGGATTGGTTTTGAGCAATGGCACAACGACCGCCGGCAGCATCAGCGCGAACCGGTCCAGTCTTGGCACTGGCCCGATCACATTTGACGGTGGCACCTTGGAGTTCAACGGCTGGACGGGAAGCAACGGTACAGATTACGGCGGCAACACTAATGCGCTGGTGGTCCCTACGGGTCAAACGGCCACCATTCACGTCCCGCAACGGTTCTTATCGCCCGGTCTTTCGGGGATCCTATCAGGCGGCGGCACATTGAATCTTATGGTGAAGTATGTGCGAGGTGATATCTCCGGCAACTGGAGCGCCTTCACCGGACTCATCAATGTTTTGAATGGCAGCGGTGGTGATGATTTCCGGCCCACTAACATCAATGGCTTTCCGAATGCAAAACTGAATGTCGGTCCGAACATCAACATGTATTTCCGCGGCACACCGAGCAGCGTAGTTCCTATCGGTGAATTTTCTGCAGCCAGTTCAGTGACCGTCGGTGCGGACGGTGCCGCCGGTGCCGGTGGCAAAAATCTCGTGACCTGGCGGGTCGGTGGATTGAACACCGATGCGACTAATGGAGCTTCGTTCCAGGGTGTTGTCAAATTGATCAAGGAAGGCACCGGCATATGGACCTTGACGGGAGCCAGCACGCACACCGGCACTACGGTCGTGAGTAATGGCACGATGCTGGTCAACGGGACGTTTTTCGGTTCGCCCGTCATCGTGAGTGGTGGCAGGCTGGGCGGCACCGGCGTGATTGCCAGTGGGCAGGTGAGCATCAATGCCAATGGTGGATTTGCCCCGGGACCGTTGTCGGGTTTTGGCCAGTTGACCGTCAGTAACAGCCTCCTGCTGGCCGGCGGCAGCACGACATTTATCCGGCTGCAACACTCGCCTTTGACCAACACCAGCGCCAGGATCACCGGCACATTGAATGAGAACGGAACGCTCGTGGTGAGCAACACCGGCGTGACTGTGCTGGCCGCGGGCGACAGTTTCGCGCTGTTCACCGGCGGGAGTTATAGCGGTTCATTCACAAATTTTAATCTGCCAAATCTGAATCCGGGCCTGGCCTGGAACACTGGTAACCTGAATGTAGACGGCACGCTTGCCGTGGTCACGATACCGCCGCCGGTGCTCAGCAGTGTCTCGCAAATGACCAATGGTGCGTTCCGCCTGACGTTCACCGGTTTGAGCGGCGTTGGTTACGAGATCCGCGCCACCACTAACCTGTCGCTGGTGCCGTGGACCAGTTGGGACCTTATCAGCACCGGACTCTTTAACGGCTCGCCGGCATTGTTTGACGATTCATCAGCCACGAATTATCCACAACGCTTCTACCGGATAGGTATTCCGTAAGAATCATTGGCGGCAAGCCACGCCAACGGGCATAATTTGAGGCCGTTGACCAATTTTCAAATGACCAAACGATCACGGCTCGTAAAAAAAATAATTCTATATCCGCTATTAATCGCGTTATTGCTCATCCAGCCGGTTCTTTCGCCGGCCAGGGCGGCGGAAACCAATGGGTGGAAATTTGACTTCGGTTCTGGGAAACCCGCGCGTGGATACACACGGGTGCTTTCGACGACCACATATTCCAAAAGCCTTGGATATGAGTTCGTTGGCACCAATGTGTCCCCACCGTTTCTTTTCTCCGTGGATGTCCCGGAAGGAAATTATCGCGTGACGGTCAAACTGGGCGATGCCAAAGGCACGTCAACCAATACCATCAAGGCTGAGGCGCGGCGGCTCATGGTCGAAAATGTAGAAACCAAAAAGGGGAAATTCGAGACACGAACATTTCTGGTGAATGTGCGTCGGCCGGAATTGAAATCCGGTGGTCGGGTGAAGCTCAAGAAAGATGAAATGGGCCACCTCGATTGGGATGACCAACTGACGCTTGAGTTCAACGGCGCGCGGCCTCGCGTGGCGGAGGTGACGATCGAGAAGGTCGATAATGTGCCGGTCATCTATATCGCAGGCGATTCCACGGTATGCGACCAGGGCAAAGAGCCGTGGTGCGCGTGGGGCCAGATGCTGCCGCGTTTCTTTGATTCGGACATTGTCGTCGCGAACCATGCGGAATCCGGTGAATCGCTCAAAGCATTCCAGGGCGAGAAGCGGAACGAAAAGATGTTCGATACGCTCAAGGCGGGCGATTACCTGTTCATCCAATTCGGCCACAACGACCAAAAGCCTGGCGGCGCGCACGCCGACGCTTTCACGACATACAAGGAACTGTTGAAAAAGGACATCGACATTGCCCGCGCACGGCGGGCCTTTCCGGTGCTGGTGACCTCCATGAACCGGCGCACGTTTGATGAGGCGGGCAAAATCAAAAATTCTCTCGGCGATTATCCTGAAGCGATGCGCCAGCTTGCCAAAGAGGAAAACGTTCCGTTGATCGACCTCAATGCGATGAGCAAAGTTTTGTACGAAACACTTGGGCCGGAGGGAACGATCAAGGCGTTCGTCCATTTTCCGGCGGACACGTTCCCGGGCCAGGACAAGGAGCTGAAAGACGACACGCATTTCACCGCTTACGGTGCGTATGAGATTGCACGCTGCGTTGTCGAAGGCATCCGGACATCCATCCCGGAACTGAAAAAGTATTTGGTCGCTGATGTGAAACCGTTCGACCCGGCCAAGCCGGATGCTGTCGAGTCATTGGTCCTGCCGCGCAGTCGGTTGAGTAAACTCGAAACGGAGCCGACTGAGGTGGGTGTGCCTCCCGCGCCCTTGCAGGGCGGTGATGGGGCAACTAATAACCTTCCCCACAATAATCCATAGAATTGTATGACTACTTCCATGAGATTGGCAGCGCTGGCGGGATTTCTTGTCATCACCAATGCGTTCGCCGAATCACCGCGCGAGGTGATACCCATGGATGCGGATTGGAAATTTTCGCTGGGCAATATCTCCGGTGCGGAAAATTCCACCTTTGACGATTCCGCGTGGCGCACGGTGAACCTGCCGCACGACTGGAGCATCGAAGGGCCGTTTTCTGAGACGAACAAGACGGGCGGCGCGGGGGCGTTTCTACCGGGCGGCATCGCGTGGTATCGCAAAGATTTTTCCCTGTCAACGAATGACATGGGCCGGCGGGTGTTCATTGAATTCGATGGCGTGATGCAGAATAGCGATGTATGGATCAATGGTCATCTGCTCGGCCACCGGCCCAGCGGTTATGTCGGGTTTTCCTACGAACTGACGGATACCGTGTTGAATTACGGCTCGGGCGCGGCGAATTCGCTAGTAGTGCGTGCCGACACTTCTGAGCAGCCAGCGTCGCGCTGGTATTCCGGAGGTGGCATCTATCGGCACGTGCGGCTGATCGTGACAGACCCGATTCACATCGAACGGGATGGGGTTTATATCACGACGCCGATGGCGACGACCACGCAGGCTATCGTCCAGGTCCAAACCACTATCACGAACAATTCCCCTTTGCCTGGAATGGTTGTGTTGAAAACAAGTCTCACCAGCCCGAACGGAAACAAGGTCACGATGGGTCATTCCGTATGTTCCATCCCGGCTCATGTCGCCATGACAGTGACGCAGAAAATCGCTCTTTCAAAACCGCAGCTATGGAATCTCGATGATCCAAAACTATATCAGGTTACTAGCACAATTTTTTCTGCAAGAGATGCGATTGACGAAACCACCACAACGTTCGGTATCCGCGACGCGCATTTTGATGCCAAGACGGGCTTCTGGTTGAATGGGAAGAATTTCAAGCTCTATGGCGTATGCCTGCACCAAGACGGCGGTGCTTTCGGCGTGGCCGTGCCTATGGCGGTTTGGGAAGCGCGCCTGAAGACTTTGCGCGCGCTGGGCGCCAATGCCATCCGCACGGCGCATAATCCGCCTTCGCCCGAATTTCTCGATTTGTGCGACCGGATGGGGTTTTTGGTGATGGACGAGTTTTTCGATTGTTGGTATGTGGCGAAAAATCCATACGATTATCATCTATATTTCGATGAATGGTCGAAGATTGACGCTGCCGACACAGTGCTTCGCGACCGGAATCATCCGTGTATCGTGCTTTACAGCATCGGCAATGAGATCCACGACACGCCAAACGCCGAAGTTGCCATTCCCATCGCGCGTGGGCTGGTGGAGGTTTGCCACGAGAATGACCCGCCGCGCGCGGTCACGCAGGCGTTGTTCCGCCCGAATGTGAGCCACGATTACGACGACGGCCTGGCGGACCTGCTGGACGTCGTGGGGACGAATTATCGTGACAACGAACTGCTCGCCGCCCAGCGCGCGAAGCCGGAACGAAAGATTGTGGGCACTGAGCAGCGGCATGACCGCCAGACGTGGCTTTGGTTGCGGGATAATCCTTCGCATTCCGGCCAGTTCATCTGGACGGGCGTGGATTATCTTGGCGAGACGCGGCGCTGGCCGTTGATCGGGCACGCCTCCGGTCTGCTGGACCGTTCGGGTGCAGTGAAGCCGATGGCGTTCGAGCGGCAAAGCTGGTGGAGCAGCAAGCCGATGCTGCGCATCGCGCGCCGGACCGCGCCGGATGACCTGATGCCGACCGACCCAGGCTATGGTGGCGGCGAAGAGTTGCATACGCAGGTGCAATTCACCGATTGGACGCCGCACAACACGGCGCCCCATGATGAAACGGTGGAAGCGTATTCCAATTGCGAGGAGGTGGAATTGTACCTGAACGGCCAGTCATTGGGCGCGAAAAAGAGCAACGCGGATGCCTCGCCGCGCGTCTGGAAGGTGCCGTATGTGCCCGGCATATTGAGGGCCGTCGGCCGGAACAGCAATGACGTGGCCGCCATGGATGAACTGCGCACCGCCGGCAATGCAGCCAGCATCCGATTAGAAGTGGAAAACACGAAGATAGGAACGTCGTGGGATGACGTGGCCATTGTGCGCGCCAGGATATTGGACGAGAACGGCATCATCGTTCCGCGTGCGAATGATCTGGTCTCATTCACACTGACCGGGCCAGGGGTCATTGCCGCCGTGGACAATGCCGATACGGCCAGCCATGAAAGTTTTCAGGCGACGGAACGCCATGCGCTCCAGGGCAAATGCGTCGCGTTCGTGAAAGCCACGGGTTCCGTCGGGAAAATCACGGTGACCGCCAGTGCGGCGGGGCTGAAAAGTTCTTCCGTTTCCATCCAGTGCGTCAAATAATGGCGTCATGATAAGCCACCGCCACGTCTTCCTCGCCTTGATCGCCTTCGGCGTTGCCGTTGAACCCTCTTTCGCTTTTTCACCCGACTCAACCCTCTGGCTGGATAAGCCGGCCAAAGTTTTCACGGAATCCATTCCATTGGGCAATGGGCGGTTGGGCGCGATGGATTTTGGCGGCATTGAAGATGAGCGTGTGGCATTGAACGAGGATTCGCTGTGGTCCGGCTCGGCGCAAAATGCCGATCGCACGAATGCGGCGGCTGCGTTGCCGGAAATCCGCCGCTTGTTGCTGGAGGGGAAAAACATCGAGGCCGAACGACTCGTGAACCATAATTTCACATGTGCCGGGGCGGGGTCGGGCAACGGACATGGGGCGAACGTACCTTATGGGTCTTATCAGGTGTTGGGCAACCTGCGAATGCAATTCCACTATGGCGATACTAATGAGGCAACGGATTATCGTCGCGAACTGGACCTGAACACTGCGGTGGGGCGAACGGAATTTGTGCGCGGCGGCGTGAGATTCACGCGGGAAATCTTTGTCAGTGCACCTGGCCAAGCGGTGGTGATGCGGCTGACTGCCGACCGGCCCGGACAAATCACGTGCGACGTAAGGCTGGACCGTCCGGAACGGTTCAAGACCGAGAGCGTCGGCAAAGATGAATTGCTGATGTCGGGCGCGCTGACCAATGGCGTGGATGGCGACGGGGTCAAGTACGCCGCGAGATTGAAAGTCCTTAACACCGGCGGAAAAATAACCAACGCGGAGGGGAAGGTTTCTGTGACGGGTGCGGATGAAGTTATGTTGCTGGTCACGGCGGCGACTGATTACGAGCGTTTTGCGAAAATCAGCCGCCGGGATGTTGCTGAAGCAGCGGCGACGGACCTGAAGAACCTCGCAAAGAAAAAATATTCCAAATTGCTGGCGGCGCACATCGCTGATTACAAAAGTTTTTATGACCGGGTGAAATTGCAGCTTGCGCCGGCGGGTCCAGAGATTTCCGCGAAGCCAACGCCGGACCGCATTGCGGCGCTGGATCTGGCCAATGACCCGGCGCTGGCGGTGCTTTATTTCAATTTTGGCCGGTATCTCCTCATCTCGTCATCGCGTCCAGGTGGGATGCCCGCGAACCTGCAAGGACTGTGGGCGGACACGGTCACGCCGCCATGGAGCGCGGATTATCACCTGAATATCAACCTGCAGATGATTTATTGGCCGGCGGATGTCTGCAACCTGAGCGAGCTGAACGAGCCGTTGTTTTCTTACATCGAGTCCATGGAGGAGCCGGGCGCGAAGACGGCCAAGGCGTATTACAATGCGCGCGGCTGGGTGGCGCACGTGCTGGCGAACGCATGGGATTTCACCTCGCCGGGGGAAAGCGCGTCGTGGGGCGCGACAGCCAGTGATTCGGCGTGGCTGTGCCAGAATTTGTGGGACCATTGGAGATTCACGGGTGACAAAAAGTTTCTCAAGGAAATCTACCCGGTCATGCGCGGCTCGGCGGAATTTTTCTGCGACATGTTGATAGAATATCCCACGAACAACTGGCTGGTCACGGCCCCGGCCAATTCGCCGGAGAACGCCTTTCTCATGCCAGATGGCAAACCGGCGCACATCTGCCTGGGGCCGACGATGGACAACCAGTTATTGCGGTTCCTGTTCGGCGCGTGCATCAAGGCTTCGGATATTTTGGGCGTGGATAAAGACCTTGCGGCGGAGTTGAAAGCGAAACGTGACCGGTTACCACCGACGCGCATCGCGAGCGATGGCCGCGTGATGGAATGGCTTGAGGAATATAAGGAGCAGGACCCGCATCACCGGCACACGTCGCACCTGTGGGGGTTGTATCCGGGCAATGAAATCTCACTGACGGCCACGCCAGAACTGGCTGCGGCTGCGCAGAAGACATTGATTGCGCGCGGCGATGAAAGCACGGGGTGGGCAACGGCATTCCGGATGGGCATGTGGGCGCGCCTGCACGATGGCGACCATGCTTTTATCCTTTTGCAAAATCTCATCAAGCCGGCGGCGGGCAAGAATCCCAATGGCTCGCAATGGACGGGTGGTTGTTACCCGAATCTTTTTGATGCGCACCCGCCTTTCCAGATCGACGGCAATTTCGGAGGCACGGCAGGCGTTGCGGAGATGCTGGTGCAATCGCAGGCGGGCGAGATCGAGCTGTTGCCCGCGCTGCCTGGCGCATGGCCCGAAGGCAGCATTACAGGGCTGCGCGCGCGGACGGGATTCACGGTGGACGAGGTATGGAGCAAAGGCAAGCTGGCCAGCGCAACCATCCACTGTGAGCGCAGCGGAATATGTCGTGTGCGTTACGGGGAAAAGGTTGTTGAACTGAAACTGGCGGCGGGCAAGAGCCAGGCGTTGGACTTCACTGCATTCAAATGAAATGGATCATTGTACTTCTCGCGGCGGCGCAACTGGCTTTTGCGGCGGATTCTATTCCTCTGGCGGGCGAATGGCGCTTTGCCATGGACAACTCGGATGTTGGCATCACAGAAAATTGGGCGGCGAAAAATCTGGCGGATAAGATTCAATTGCCGGGCGTATTGCAGGCGCAGGGCTATGGGAATGAGATCAGCACAAACACGCCGTGGGTGTTGTCGCTCTACGACCGGAACTGGTTTTTGCGCGCGGATTACACGAACTACACGCACGCGGGCGCGGTGAAGGTGCCGTTCGTGAGCCAGCCGCCGCGGCATTATCTGGGCGCGGCGTGGTATCAGCGTGAGGTGGAGATACCGGCGGATTGGGCGGGCAAACGGTTTGTGTTGTTCCTCGAACGGCCGCACTGGGAATCACGGGTATGGGTGGATGGCCAACTGATTGGCACGAACAATTCGCTATGCGCCCCGCATGAATTTGATTTGGGCGCGGGCCTTGCACCTGGCAAGCATACCATCACCGTGCGAGTGGATAACCGGATGATCCTGCCGTATCGACCGGACGCACACAGCATTTCGGATTCACTGGCGCAGAGCTGGAACGGGATCGTGGGGAAGATGGAATTGCGCGCCACGCCGCTGGTGTGGATCGAAGATGTGCAGGTCTATCCGAGTTTTGAGAAGAAAACGGTGATGACAAAAATTTTGATCGGCAATGAGACGGGCGCTTCGGTCACGAGCCAGTTGTATCTTAATTTTATCCCGAAAATGGCCGATGGCGGTGGCAAGCCGCAATTGGTTGACGTGATTTCCACGTCGCGGTGGACGGTGGTGGAAACAGAACTGCAGAGCGGATATCCGGTACAGGCCTGGAATGAGTTTCACCAGGAATTGTATGAGTTGACCGTGGTAAAGCATTCGGAAGATCCACGAGACGAGTCGTTGGTGGAAAAAAAGCAGGTCTTATTCGGCTTCCGCGATTTCAAGGCTGAGGGGACACAGTTCACCCTAAACGGACAACCCGCTTATCTGCGCGGCACGCATTTCGGCGGCGACTTTCCGTTAACGGGTCATCCCCCGATGGATGTTGAGTCGTGGCGCAAGATTTTCCAGACCTGCAAGGAATATGGATTGAATCATATGCGGTTTCATTCGTTCTGTCCACCGGATGCAGCGTTCACGGCGGCGGATAAGGTGGGCATCTATATCTGTGTCGAGCCGGGCATGTGGAACACGTTCGATGTCGGTTCGCCGATGGAGGCGATGCTTTATGCGGAAACGGAGCGCATCAACAAGGCATATGGGAATCATCCATCCTTCATGCTGTTTTCGCCGAGCAACGAGCCGAAGGGGCACTGGCGCGATGTGCTGCCGAAATGGGCGCAATATTTTCGCTCGATCGACCCGCGCCGGTTATATACGAGCGGGACGGGCTTCACGGACCCGGATGCGCCGGGACCGTTGGATAAAGTGGATTGGACGACGACCGCACGCTTTGGGCGGGACCAGATCCGTGGGCCATCGGGATGGTTCGCGAAAGATTATCTGGCCGGCCTGCAAGGCGTGACGATACCGGTGATTGCGCATGAATTGGGGCAATGGGATGCGTATCCGGATTATGACGTCATCAAAAAATTCACCGGCTACATGAGGCCGGGAAATTACGAGATTTTCCGCGATTCGGCGGAAGCGCATGGAGTGCTGGACCGGAACAAGGAATTTGTGAAGGCGTCCGGAAAATTCCAGGTGGAATGCTACAAGGAGGAGATTGAAGCGAATCTGCGCACGCGCGGTCTGGCGGGATTCCAACTGCTCGATTTGCATGATTATGTGGGGCAGGGCTCGGCGCTTGTCGGGCTGCTGGACCCGTTTTGGGAGAGCAAAGGCTACGTGACGCCGGCGGAGTTCAAAGAGTTTTGCAACGCAGTCGTGCCGCTGGCGCGATTGAAACAGCGTGTGTTCACGACGGCGGAGACGCTCTCGTCCGATGTCGAGGTGGCAAATTATAGCGCGATGCCGCTGACCAATGCAGCAGCGTCATGGGAAATCCGGGACATGGCGGGGAAAGTTGTCGCGGAAGGCGCTTTTGCACCGAACACGATTCCCATTGGGAAGAATTTCGCGCTTGGAACCATCAACGCAGATCTCTCTAAGCTGGCGGCGCCTTCGGAATTCCAGGTGGTGGTAAAGGTGGGCGCATACGCGAACGATTGGAAAATTTGGGTATATCCCGCGTTCATTGCGATAGCCGATCCTTTAGATATCCTGACGACCAGTTCATGGGACGATGCAGCAGCAAGACTGGCGGCGGGTGGGAAGGTGTTTTTCACACCGCGCGCGGCAGACCTGGACTGGACGTGTCCACCGCTGGATACGGTGCCGGTATTTTGGGACCGGCTGATGAACCCGAATTGGGGACGCATGATGGGCTTGTGGTGCGATGTGAACCATCCAGCACTGGCGGAATTTCCAACGGAAGCGAACTGTGACTGGCAATGGACACAGATCATCCGGGGCGTGCGTGCGGTGAATCTGGACAAGCTGCCGCGTGGCTTGCAACCTATCGTGTCCGCTGTGGACGACTGGAACCGGAATTGGAAGCTGGGAGTTGTTTTCGAGGCTTGCGTAGGCGCTGGCAGGCTGGTGGTGTGTTCCATTGATTTGGAGCGAAGCCAGAGTCCAGTCGCTAAACAGTTGCAGCGTTCGTTGCTGGATTACATGGCGGGGGGAAAATTTGCGCCGAAGACGGCCATTTCAGCGGCTGAGTTTTTAGGTCTGAATTTTGATTCACGCATCATGAGCCATCTTGGCGCGACGGTGGAGGCGGGCGGCGACAATGTCAGCGGGGTGATTGATGGCGACCCGAACACGTATTGGTCCGTGGGCGCGCCTGCGCGAAACCGGGATGCCAGTGCTGCTGCCAAACGTCCGCATGTGCTGACCATCAGGTTTCCGCAGCCGGTGGCGATGGATGGTTTGATTGTGATGCCGCGGCAGAATGACCGCGACCACGTTGGCGATGTGCGCGGGTATGAGATCCAGGCCAGCGATGACGGCACCAACTGGCAATCGGTCGCGCAGGGTGAAATGGTTTCATCATTTGATCCCAAGACGATCCGTTTTTCGAAAACCATCACGGCGAAGCAGATCAAATTTTCGTCGCTGTCGGGTTTTGGGAATGACCCGGCGACGGCCATCGCGGAAATAGCAGTGATGTATGCCGGGCCGAAGCTGTCAGGTAAATCGGGCGGAGATATCCAATACCAAAGGGTGCGCAGCACGTCGACGGATGTGGATGAGGGGGGGGGTGTTTCGACGAATAAACCCTAATGGGTGACCCGTTTGCGTTTTCGACCAATCATGAAAACCAGAAGCCATCTCCGGGCAAAACAGAAACCCATTATCATTACGCTGGCCTTAACGCTGTTCTGTGTGACAGTGGTTGCCGTTAGTGGCAGGGCAGAATCTCCCGCCATGGCCAAGGTTTTCGATGTCCGGCAGTTTGGCGCGACCGGTGATGGCAAGTCTTTGGATACCGCAGCCATCCAGAAGACACTGGATGAATGCGGAAACGCCGGTGGCGGCGTCGTCCGTTTCCCGGCGGGCAAGTATCTCAGCAAGCCTATTTTCCTCCACAGCCGGACGATCCTGCAACTTGAGGCCGGCGCGGTTCTGCAGGCCACCGATGAACGCGCCGATTTTGAAAACCCGGAAACGACGAATTCATTCATCGCGTTCGTGAACGGCAGCAATCTCCACGACGTTGTCATCGCCGGTTCGGGGACGATTGATGGGGCCGGGGGGCGCTGGTGGGGACCGGCCGAGGAAGCGCGACGCAAGACGCCCGGCTACGTGTTGCCCCGGCCCTGCATGATTGTGCTTTCCAACTGCATCAACGTGTGCGTGCAGGACGTGATCCTGCAAAACTCGCCGCTGACCCATCTGGCTCCCACGGCCTGTGAGAATGTGGTGGTCAGCAATGTCGTCGTCCAGACACCAGGTTGGGCGGCCAATACCGATGGCATTGATCCAATCAACTGCAAGAACGTTCTGATCACGCGGTGCCGTTTGGAGGCGGGTGACGACAATATCTCCATCAAGTCCAACCGGATCATCCCGGGCCGCGCGTTCGCGAGCGAGGACATCACCGTGACCGACTGCGTCTTTTTGCATGGACACGGCATGTCCATCGGCGCCTCAACGGTCGGCGGCGTTCGGAATGTGACGGTGCGGAACTGCACCTTCAAGGACACCGAGAATGGAATCCGCATCAAATCGCAGCGCGGCAGGGGCGGCCTGGTGGAGAACATACGTGTCAGCGACATCATGATGACGAACGTGGATCCGGCCATCACGTTCACGTGCTACTACATGACCAACTCCGCAGGAGACCCGGTGCAACGGTTCGCGCCCGAGCATGACGCGGCCCAGCCGGTCAACGAAACAACGCCGATCTTCCGCAACATCCGCGTTAGCAATCTGACTGCCACGTGTCAAAGGTCGGCCGGCATCATCATCGGTCTGCCGGAAAGCGAAATTTCAGATGTTGTTCTTGAGAATGTGAGGATAACGGCAGCCACGACCGGCTTGACGATCAAGAACGCCAGAGGTGTCCAGTTCAAGAACGTGACGGTTATCAACAAGGAAGGCCCGCCGTTTATCACGGACAACGCACAAGTCGAGGGGCTTAAAGGCAAATAACTGGAACGGAGGCGAAGGTGAAGCGGTTCTCGCGGACAAGGCTGTCCGCGCTCCGGGCCTTGCGCTCCTGCCGGAGCTTTTTGCTAGTGGGGTTACCCCCAAAGGGCATTTCCATCAAAGCTGTGCCGATAAGGTGAAATCAGTGGACGGCGGTCTTTTTGATTTTTGGTGTCGTTACGGCTCAGTTACAGGGTTTTTCAAACCTGCGCCTTCGCCCAAAGCCTCGCCAAAAACCAAAAATCTACGCCGCTCATCGCTACATCTTCTCTGTCAATGCTCTAAGCTGTCGCAACTATCGGGTGCTGCTCCGTAGCTTGGATTGGGCGCTATGCCGATGGGGCGGGATTTGGTTCCACTTTGCAGGACTTAGCAGATAATATTTGACAAAGTTTGACTATTGTGTAATAAGTAAATTGTGTTGCTGGGAAACCGGCATTGTTCTTTGATATTTGAATAGGGGCGTCGACGGTGGAGAGTCGAGGGCTGGAATCAGCGCGGAGTGATTCCGCCGTGCGGGAGGGCTACTAACAGAGTGGCGGCGGCAGGCTTGTCCACCGTAAGATTGGAGTGAATCCCAGGTTATCCGGAGTTATTTAAGAAATATTAAGGAATAAAAAAAATTTCCGCAGCCGGTGACTGGATCAGGACGGTGATGACGGGAATAACGAAAATAACAATAATCACACAGGAGTTTTGCGGCGACAGTGCATGGGAAAATAAGGTGCCATGATGCAGCGGGCGAAAAAATGGGTGCAAAGTCACATAAAGGAGCCTGTGGACACATAGAGCTATTTCAAAAAACTGCGTGAATTCAGGTAGTATCCTAATTTGCCTTTGAAGTCAGTCCTACTACGCAGGAGAAGGACCCTCACCCGCTGCTGGGCACGACCCTTTCCCTCAAGCGGAGAGAGGGCATAGTGGGAAATCAGGACACTACCTGAATTTGGCGTGGATGGATGGGTCTGTGATTCTCAACCCTACTTGATGGGCAGCTTGCGGCCATTGCGCAGGTAGACGGGGATGCGTTCGAGCGGGGCAGCGGCGGTGAGCGTTTGCCCGCCTTTCAATTTCTTGCCGGTCCAGGCATCTGTCCACGTGGCGCCAGCGGGTAGATGGACTTTTCGCTTCGTGGCGCCCTTTTGGAGAACCGGGGCGACTAATACATCGGGGCCAAAGAGAAATTGATCGTCCACACCGGCGCATTTGGGGTCGTTCGGAAAATCAAAGAACAGGGGGCGCATGGGCGGGGTGCCTTTGCGGCTGGCGAGTTTCATTTGCGCCATGATGTAAGGGCGCAGGCGTTCGCGCATCATGAGCAATCCGCGAATGATGCCATAGGCGCGGTCGCCAAAGCTCCAGACTTCATTGGGGCCGCCGCGCGTCGGGTCGCTGGTCTCGGGGTGGGCGAGGGAACTATTGCGCCAGCCGTGCAGGCGGAACAACGGGCAGAACACACCGTATTGGAACCAGCGGACGATGAGCTCCTGGAAATAAGGAGTGTCAATTTCACCGCCGAAGAAGCCACCGATATCGGTCGTCCACCACGGAATGCCGCTTAGGCCGATGTTGAGACCGGCGCGGACCTGTTGTTGCAAATCTTCCCAGGTGGAGTGGATGTCGCCAGACCAGACGGCAGCACCATATCGCTGGCTGCCAGCAAAAGCGGCGCGACCGAGCGAGAGAACATCCTTTTCGCCGGCGGACTTCATGCCGTCGTACAACGCCTGCTGCTGGAACATGGGATACAGGCAGCCTACCTCAAGGCCATTGCCGGCGTGATAGCGGACGTTGTCATGATCGTAGGTGACCATCTCGGGTTCGATGGCGTCCAGCCACCAGACTTTGATGCCGTGGCGGAAATAATTTTGCCGCACCTTGTCCCAGAGAAATTTGCGGGCGTCGGGGTGGGTGGTATCGAGCAGGCCGGAAATGACAGTGTGGTTGGCGTCGGAATCGGTGAACTTGATGAAACTGTTCAGGCCGCGTTCGGTGCGAACGAGGAGATTGCGGTGTTCGAGCTCGGGGAAGTTTTCGCTATCGGGATTGACGGTGGGCCAGACGGAGACCATGACCTTAATGCCAAGTTTGGTCAGTTCGCGGACCATGGCATCGGGGTCGGGCCAGCAGGTGGGATCGAATTTCCAATCGCCCATCTTCGTCCAATTGAAATAATCGATGACGATGACGGATATGGGCAGTCCGCGGCGTTTGTGCTCACGGGCGACGGCGAGGAGTTCATCCTGCGTCTTGTAACGGAGTTTGCATTGCCAGAAACCGGCGGCGAATTCCGGCAGCACCGGCGCATGACCGGTCAAATCGGCGTAACGCTCCATGATATCCGGGTAACCATCGCCGGTGGTGACGACGTAATCAATAAGTCGCGAGGCGTAGGCGACCCAACGGGTCTGCGTGCGGCCGAGTTCGACGCGCCCGATGCCGGGGTTGTGCCACAGCAAGCCATAGCCGCGGCTGGATACGAGGAAGGGGATGGAAATGTTCGAGTTGCGATGCGTCAGTTCGAGGATGCAGCCTTTTTGATCGAGCAGTCCGTGACGGCGCTGGCCGAGGCCGTAGATGCGTTCGTCATCAAAGGCGGTAAAGCTGGCTTCGCAGTGGAACAAATCGCCACCATCGGATTTGAATGTGCGCGACGCGGGATAGTTAGTGCGGGCGAAGATCTCTTCGCAGAGCGCCTCCCGTTTTCCGGTTTTGAAAAAACGCACGCGACCGGATTTAGAATCCACGGTGGCCGTGAGTTTGCCGTTGGTGAGCCGGGCAGAATTGTTCTCGATGACGGTTTTGGTCGAAACCCTTTTGGCTGGAAGCAGGCTCCAATCATGCAGCGGCATTTCAGCGAGCGTGGTGGCGCGCACACGGATGCTGTCCTTACCCCACGGCTCGAGCCAGAGGATCTGGTCTTTGAGCCGCCAGCTGAGGCGTTGTTTATCCTGCGAAAACATTGGATTGATGGAGCTCATGCGTGCCCACGGACGTTTCGATAAGGTGGTCGTTTAGCTCAAAAGGTGAGATAGTGCAACACCTGAACTTCTTCGGGGAAAACGACCTGGATGGTGTTCTTATCGAATTTCACATCGAGCGGGAAACGCTGTTGAAAGTATTGCCAGATGGTAGCGCCGTTTTTAGGGTTAAGACGGCGGAGGCCAAAGGTGCTGTGGGTTTCAAAGGCGGAGCCGCCCACGGCGCCGAGAACGCCGGGGAGCGAGCCGCCTTCGCTCATCTGGACTGTGTAAAGATATTTGCCGGAGGTATAGGTCACGAAGCTATGCGGTTTAATGCTCCACAAGGTCTTGCCGGTGGCAGGATCAATCTTCATGACGACGGGTTCGGTATCGCGCGTCACATCGATCTGCTTGGAGTAAGTGATGGAATCCGGATTGGCGGAAGTGGTGTTCACATACATCATCCCTTCATCATCAAAGATGATGCCCATCACTCCCACGGTGGGAAGCCGCCAGCGGGCATTGCCGGTGGACAATTCAAAGGCGGTGAGAACGCCCTGGTCAGCTACGAAGAGGGTTCCGTTCCGCTCAGTGACGGGACCAAGGCCAAAGGGCGCATTCGCGGGATCGAGCGAGGCGCGGTCGCCAGCCATGTTAAACGTATTGGTGACGGCCCAAAGGAGTTTGTTCATCTTATCGAGAACGAACACCGTTTTATTGGCGGCGACGACATTAACGGTCTGCAGCGGGTAAACGGAGGGCGGGCCGATCAGCTCACGCTTCCAATCAGGAGTATTGGTGGCGTCCAGCCGGTGCAACACGATCTGGTAGCGGCTTTCATTTTCGTAGACGACATCCTCGCCGCTGTTATGCCGCATCTCGTTGAGGATTTCGTTCTCGACGGCGGCGGTCGAGGACTGGTTCACGGTGCCATCCAGCGCAGATTTTTTCGGAGGCGCCTTGGTGGCGGAACGGGCAACGATATTTTTTTGCAAAAGTCTTATCCGCACCTGTAATTGTCCGTTATCGGTGGGCAGGAAAGTGACTTGGTCTCTCACCGTGACCTGGGCATCGGCACCGCCGGGATGGCCTGTGGGCGCGCCTTCATCCTCGTTGATCTCGTTCAAAGCCTGTTGTTGGGAATAACTTGCGGCGATGACGGCGGGCAGGGCGATACGCGCGGGCAAGGGCAATGATTGGATGCGCTGTTCAAGCGCGGTGGTGTCCAGGCCTTTGCTGAGCGCGTTCAACGAGTTTAAAGTCCTGCTCGAAGGACCGGGTACCTGAAGGTTCTGGGTGCCTACACTCAGGGTGAGCGCCGGGGTGGCGACCGCGTTCACCTCCTCCACATGCGATTCGCCGCTGACGAGATTGACGTGGGTGATGGAATATTTTTTGGGCTCATAACCGACCAACTGGGCTTCATCGCCACTGGCCAGGGCATCGCCGTACGGCGCTTTGTCCAAAACCTCTTGGACGGGCTTGCCGGAATCCCAATCGTAACGCACAACCTTGTTTGCGAATTCGACCCAGATGTTGTGCCCGCGTACGAGCAGCAGCGGTTGGTCGCCAAAATCACTGAAAGATTCTTCATCCGCATTACCGCCAGTGCTTGCGTTGATGGAGTGGGACCAGATCTCTTTTTCGCTGCCGACATCATGGCGGGCGAGAGTATCCCCGTGGAGGAACACGAGTTGGTTCTTCTCCGGGATGGCCGACTGTCCGGACGCGGCTTCCGGAAGCTTAACGGCATATCTGACGCGCGGCTGGGAACCGACCCAGCTATACCAGGTCCAGAGGGCGACCAAACCGATCACGGCCAGCGATATGGCAGTGGTGATGAGGCCGATCTTGCGCCAATAGAGGGCCTCGACGCGGGATTTTTGGCCCTCGTAAATGGGGACAGCAATGCTGTTGTTCTCAGCTTTGGTTTTGCAATAGGCGGAGCAAAGATAGCCGAACTCCTGCATGCATTTTTCGCAGATTGGCTTTTGGCAGACCACACAGCGTTCGATGTATGGCTTGCCGCCATGTTTCAGGCAGATAGACGGGCCGCTGCGGGTCTCGGCTGGAGCTTCGCCTTCCGCTGGCGCGGTTTGGGCCGGTTGATGAGTGCCGATGCGCAGGCGCGAGCCGGTGGGCGACGGTGGAGCTACCAATTGGTGACCCAGCGTGCTGGCCACGGGTGCCGGCGTGGGTACGATTGCTGAAGCGGGAATGGGGACCGGAACAGGAATCGAGACTGGTTTCGGAACTGGCGGCGGATTTTGGGCCAGTTCCTTTTGGACGAGTTGGTTGATGTAATCCGACAGGTCGAGGCCGCACGTGGGACAAACCAGCTTGATGGGATTTGCCAACAGGTCCGGTGTGACGTCAAAGGCGTATTTGGCGCCGCAATTACATTGGATTTTCACTGCTCAGAATCTCGGATTCAGCAATAGGATACCCGGTTTTATCACTAATGGAAAGGCCGCGTTTGTGGGGCTGAATTCCGTATGGCCATCAACGAACATCACGTTGCCGCCGTATCGGTAATGATTATTTCCCGGTGGCTTTCCATCGATGGAAAATAAATTGTCGCCGCTGTTTTTTGAGGCGGTATTCACCTGGGCATCGCTCATCAGTGGCTCCGTGGTATTGGTTGAATCCTGGCCCATGTAATAGGAGTAGCTGATCTTGAGTTTGGCGAAGGATTCACCCGCCGGCAATGCCCTGGCCTTGCTGCCGGGGCAGATGAAGATCGAGGTATCCACGGAATAATGCGGGACAAGCTGGTCGAGCGGTTCCTCGGAAGATTGCGCCGCGGCGGTTTCTGGATATTTTCCACCATGGTCGTTGGCAAAGATTTGCAGGGCCAGGTAGACCTTCTGCAGGTTGCCTTCACATTTCTTTCGCATTTCGTGCTGATAATTTCGCGATCCGTAACCGTATAGCATGGTGAACATGATGATCATCAGCACCATGGAGATGAGCATCTCGATGAGTGTGAAAGCGCGCGGAGCGGGTGACCGCCCGTCCGGGTTTGCAGGTAGCGCCATCATGCCGCTGATATAGCGCGGATGAGCCCTTCTGGCGACTCAAATCTGCTAGAGCATTTGGTTTTAGAAGCTCCGAATCTCCAAATTAAAATCCCCCTTGAATAACCTTGAATAACGTTGAATTGAGCTCAGCCCCGATCCGAATTTTCAGGTGTGATTATCGTTATTATTGTTATCACCGGCATAATCAATCGTTTTTTCCGACTGCCCCCGCCACATGGCTTTTCTTCATTCTGCCTTTTTCCTTCTACCTTTCAGCGATTCTTCCTTTAGTTGGCTGGAGCTGGCTGGAGCTGCCTGCGGTCGTTTTTGCACAACCACCTGATTTTGAGTCATTTCCGCAAAAATTACTCATTTGAACTTTTTGGCGAACCCAGCACCCCGTTTCCACCCATTTAACCAATCACTGATTTAACCAGTTACATTATCAAAGAACTGCACGCAGATTACACCAATAGTCAAAATTTGTCAAATATTAATTGAGGTGGCGGAGCTATTCAAATGCTCTATTTGGCCGGTGCGGCGGCGGACTTTCGCAGGTCGAGGTCGCGCTTGAGATGGTCATCCAGCGTGGAAGTCTCCCACGCGGTCAGCCAGATACTGCCGAGCATCTGGCCGCCCACGACCAATTGCTTTTGCAGGAACGGCTTTCCTTCCAGTCCCACGGGACCGTCGCCGGTCAGCTTGCCGTCCTTTTCCATTTGGTACAGCGGTTCAACCAACTGGTTTTGGGCGGCGATATAGTTGATGATTGGCCGGAAAATTCCATCCGCATTGGTCGCGATGAGGGTGGCGGGTGGCATGTTCGTCAGCAGCTCAGGCAGGCCGATGCCGACCTTCACAAAATACGCGCCGTCGATCAGCTCGTGAAACGTGTGGTCATTGGTGAAGTCTTTGGGATTGGGATATTTGCCCCAGCCATTGTAATGGTAGGTGGTGTGCAACGGCTGCGAGCCGTCGCCGACGTAATGGCCCATCACGCCCATGGTGTAGAGGATGTTTTCCTGGGCATTGCGGATCTCGTCGGGCGTGCCGCCGCATTGTTCAAAAGTTTTCAGGTAGGAAAATTCCGAGCGCAGCTTGGAGAAATATTCGTTGATGGCCCAGGGCAGCAGGCCGAAAAATTCCTGCGTGTGCTTGAAATTGTTGGTGGGGTTCGCATGCGGCAAAACCTCCGGATGGGCAACGCGATAGGCCGCCAATTGCGAGACAAAGACGTAGCGATACGGCGAGACCGTTTCCGCCGTCATCTCAAAATTGGTCAGGTACTCGATATCGAGGAAATGGTCGGGTTCATTGTAATGCGCGAAGGGCATATCCGGCGTGTTGCGCCAGCGGTCGGGTTCGCCGGCGAGGAAAGTGATGCGCTCAGCGGCCTCCGGGGTTTTGACAAAGGCGGGGAAATCGGCGGGCAATGAGGCGAGGGCCAGCTGGTTCACGGCGCGATGTCCCGGGTAATCCCAGGCCCACGCACGCGAACCGGCGAGCATGAAGACAATGGCGATGAGGCAATAACGGCTGATTTTTTTCATACGCTCCTTACTTAGATTTATTTTGGCGCACTGTAATCCAATTTATCGGCAGGAAAAGAAAATTCCCGTGGCGCCGGATGGATAATCACCGTTAGAGGGAATCCGTTGGTTACTCCGCCTTTTCAAGGGCGTTGAAGAGGTTGTCGTAATCCACGCAAGACGCGGTCGTTTGCTGGGTGTTGAAAGTGAGTAAGGGGTTAGTGACAATCTGCAAGGCTGCTCTGCTGGAAATGAATTTAGCGGCACCATCGGCGAACAGGGTCGAAAAACCTTTGGCCGGGTAGTGAGCGAAAGTGCTGGGGGTGAAGGGCGGCACGGTGGCTTCATCGGGCGTTTGCACAAAGTCCATCAGGAACAATTTGTGCAGTGCCTTGGACTGTTTGGGCATGAGCCGGAGAGTGGCAGGGTCTTGTTTTGCTCCGGCCACATAACCAGCAGCATTGACCACGCGCGGATTGAATAGATAGCTGGAATTAACGATGCCACTGCTGTCTGGACAAAGATAAGCCGGATCTGAATAGGTGTTAATGGAAGGAAAAGTTGGAGAGCCCACCGGATTGAAAGCCGGATCGTACATGATTTTACCATCGCCGATCAATCCCGTACAATATAGCAGCCCGAGGTTCTGAAAATCGTAGACACTTTTATCAGCGTCCTGTTGAATTTGAATACCCGTAGGCACGTTTTTTGAGCCTACCACGTAATACGCATATCCCTGGCTGTGTATTTCATTCAGAGGGTGACCTGCTGGCCCCTTGTCGAGACGATCATTCCACACCGGATACCAATCATCGTAATCGGTCGCGTAGGCTGTGCAGCCAATATAAAGCTGATGCATGTTGTTGATACATTGCGTTCGTATCGCCCTGTTCTTGGCACCAGCCAATGCCGGCAGTATCATGGAGGCTAGAATGGCAATGATGGCAATGACCACTAAAAGCTCGATCAATGTAAAACCCTTTGAAGATGAACTTGTTATTCTCATAAACCCGGTGGTGAATTGCATTTTCATCCCCGCTTCCGCCACAATCAAGCCGCAATCCATTCGAAAAATGACAATCTCCTGATTTGATGAAAATCATCACTGATGAACGATGCACGGGTTATAAGTTGCAGGGCCATCCTGAAAGGCCGGGCCGGATTTCTTCAACGCGCAAAAAATTGCGTCAACAGACGGAACTGCCGATTGAATGGTTGAAGCCCGGACCAGTGGCGGAGGAATCCATCCTGCGTGCGCATACGCCGGAGATGGTTGCGCGCCTGGCTGAACCTCTGGATTTTGACACCGACACACCGTTTTTTCCGGACATCGGGGAATACGCGCGGCGATCGGTCGGGGCAACGCTGGAGGCATTAAAACAAGCGCGTGCGGGAGAAGATGTTTTTAGCCTGATGCGGCCACCGGGGCATCACGCGACGCGGCGGAAATCCATGGGTTTCTGTTACCTGAACAACATCGCCATCGCGGCTTTGGAAGCGCTGGCGACGGGTACCAAACGCATCGCCGTGTTTGATTTCGACGTGCATCACGGGAATGGCACGGAGGACATCCTGTTGAACAAGCCCGGCGCGGCATTTTTCTCCGTGCACCAGTATCCCGCCTATCCGGATACCGGCCTTTCAAATGTGGGCAACAACTGTTTCAACTTTCCGGTATCACCACATACGCCGCGGGGTGATTATCGCGAGGTGCTGTCCTCGGCGATGCATGCCATGAAGAAATTCAAACCGGAAATCATCGGCGTATCGGCGGGGTTTGACGCCTATGCGCGCGACCCATTGGCGCAGGGCACCCTCGAGGCGGAGGATTTTCTTTGGCTGGGCCAATCGTTGAAAGCGTTGAAAGTGCCGGTGTTCAGCCTGCTGGAAGGCGGTTACAGCGTGGAACTGCCGGAACTGGTGCTGGCCTACCTGCGCGGAGTGGCGGGAAAATAACGGCGTGTCAATCCGGTGCGTTTCGGTTAGAAATCAGCCGTGGAAAGACAGCGCAACATCCAAAACCTCGCGCTCGTGGGCTTTATGGGCACGGGCAAGACGACCATCGGCAAGATGATCGCGGAGGCGTTGCGGTTCACTTTCATGGACACGGATGAGATGATCGAGGCGCGCACGGGAAAAACCATCGCGCAGATCTTCGCCGGCGACGGCGAGTCGAAGTTCCGGGAGTTGGAGCGCGTGGTAGTGGATGAACTGGCCGACCGCAAGAAATCGATCATCTCGACCGGTGGCGGGCTGCCAGTGTTCGGCGATAACCTGGACCGGCTGAAGCTCTATTCACTCACCGTGTGCCTGTGGTCTTCGCCGGAAAAAATTTTTGAGCGCGTCAGGAACCAGACGCACCGGCCCTTGTTGAACGAACCGGACCCGCTGGTCAAGATCCGCGCGTTGCTGGCGGTGCGCGAGCCATTTTACCGGCAGGCGGATATCTTGGTGAACACCGAGCTGCGCTCGGCGCGCGAGGCCGCGCAGCAGATCATCCATCATTTTCAAACCGCCCGCGCCGCGCAGCGATGAAAGAGACCATCCGGAAACGGGCGTTGGAACTGGGTTTTGATGATTGCCGTTTCACAGCGGCCAACCCGCCACCTCATGCCGCCCAATTCCAACACTGGCTGGCGGGCCAGCAGCACGGGGAGATGAATTGGCTCGAGCGGAATGCGGAAAAGCGGGTCCAGCCGCAACGGGTCTTGGCGGATGCTAAGAGTGTCATCAGTCTCGCCGTCAGCTATGAGGCGGGTTCCGTGTTGCGTGTTGCGTCAAGTGTTAGAGCCGGGGTTGTGGCACGTTATGCGCGGTTTGAGGATTACCACGATGTTTTGGCAGGCCGTCTGAAAGAGCTTGCGAACTTTGTGAACGGGTTGGCGGAAGGCGCGCATTCGCTGTGGTATGTGGACACCGGCCCGTTGTTGGAGCGTGACCTGGCAGAGCGCGCGGGATTGGGCTTCGTGGGCAAACACACCAATCTCATCAGCCGCAAGCTGGGTAACTGGATCTTTCTCTCGGAAATCATCACGACCCTCGAACTGGAACCAGATGCGCCGGAGAAGAACCATTGTGGCAAATGCGCGCGTTGTATCAGTGCGTGTCCGACGGCGGCCATCACCGCGCCATTCCAACTCGATGCGCGCCGGTGCATCTCATATCTCACCATTGAACTGAAAGACGCGATTCCCACGGAATTTCGCCGGGCCATCGGCAATCGCATCTACGGTTGCGACGATTGCCTGGCCGTGTGCCCATGGAATCGTTTTGCGCACGAAGGACAATTGATGAAGGCCCACGCGCGAAATGACCTTGATGCGCCGGACTTGATCGAGCTGCTATCGCTCGATGATGCGGGTTTCAAGAAGCGGTTTGCTGGTTCGCCCATCCTGCGGACGAAGCGGCGCGGGCTGTTGCGCAATGTCTGCGTGGCGCTGGGGAATGTGGGTGATGAATCCGCTTTGCCTGCGTTGGAGAAAGCGCGTCAGGATGCCGAACCTTTGATAGCGGAACACGCCGCGTGGGCGATTGACGAAATCAGGCTACGGAAGTCGTAGGATTACTCCGGAAGCTTCTTGAGCTCATCCGCGGTGTATTGCTGCGGGTGCGAGGAAAGCTCGCTGCGGACTTTGGAGACCTGTTCAGCCGTGACGGCGGGCGCGTTATTGCCCCACGCCTGGCGCACGTAGGTGAGCACGGCAGCCAGTTCATCCGGCGTATATTGCGCGCCCATAGGGGCCATGTTGAGATTATATTCCTGGCCTTTGACGGTCACGGGCCCCATCAAACCAAATTGCGGGATGTGGGTGACGCGATAAGAACTCTTGGCATTGACCCATTCGGAACCGGCCAACGGCGGGGCCTGCCCGACTTTGCCCATACCATCGGTGTTATGACAAAGGGCGCAGTTGGCTTCAAAGAGGCGTTTGCCGAGGACAACCTGCTCGTTCCCGGCGGAAGGCAATTGGTAACGTTCGAGTTCAGCGGTGTTGTGGAAAGGCGCGTAAACGTTGGTATCGAACCAGCCGCTGTTGTTATCAAAATAGATCGCGCCGAGAAGCAGCAGCACCATCATGAGCCCAATGAGCCACATGGGAACAGCCGGCTCGGCGGCGTTCGCATCTGTGTGCTGCTGGCTATGGGTGGGTTCCGGGTTCATTTTGCGGCGATGGAATTGGTCTGCGCAGGCGGAGGAGCGGGCGTGGTGAACGGTTCTTCGTACAGCGGCGCGTCGGAATTCAGGCTCAACAAGTAAGCGACCAGTTCGTGCGCTTCCGGCTTGGGAACGACTTCATAACCGGCAGGCGGCGCTTGGTCACCTGTGAGTTGCAGGGCATCTGTCGCCGGCACGCGGCCAATTTTCCGGGTCTCGAACAAAAAGCGAAACGAGGGCATCGTAGAGCCTTTGACCTGTGCCTGGGGCGAATAAAGATGGAGCAGTTGCCAGTTGGCATCGGGCAATCGCGCGCCGACATTGGCGAGGTCGGGGCCCACACGTTGTGAACCCAGCATCACTGGCCAGTCGTAAACATAATCCGCAGCAACGTTGTGACGACGACCCCAGCCGCGCGTGATGTCCGGGCCCGTGGGAACGATGTGCACTTCCACTTTCATGTCCGGCGCCTTAAGCAGTTTCAGGGCGGCATCGGCCTGGTCGCGGGTGATATTTTTCAGGACGGTAGCCGGCAGTTTGCTGAGAAATTCGGTAAGGTTGGCGCTGGCCAGCATGGGATTGGCCTTCACGACGGCTTCGGCAGCGGCGGTGAGGTTGGTGCCGGGCGAAGTCATCACGACATCGCAGGCAACGCCGGTCTGGCCGACCTGCTGGCTGTGACAATAGAAACAACCATCCGCGCGATAGACTTCAGCGCCCTGGCGTGCCTGTCCGGGGCGCGGTTGCGGATAGAGCAACGAGGAGACGACATTGGTCTCCTGCTGGGCGCGACCAAGGTCGGCCTGCGGCTTGAGGACAAAGCCGAACCACGACGTGCTCAAGGCGAAGAACGCGGCGAGGAAAACGATCGGGCCGTATTTCATGCCTTCACCTCCGCGATTTTGGCATCGCATGAATCGTCCGCACAACAAAGCGCGAATTGTTTTTTAGCGAACAGGGTGGCCAGGCCGGCGATGTTGGCGAAGAAAGCGACGTTGCCGAGCAAGATGAGCAATTCACCCGTGGTGGCGGCGCGCAGGAACGGGATGGTGCCTTTGGCCACGTCGACTGCGGGAATGGAAGGGTCGTTCAGCTTCAATCCCTGCGCGATGCCGGCGATGGCCAGCGGAATCACGAGGACCGCAACGCCGAGGGCCATCAGGATAAAATGGAGTTTGGCGAACTTGGCGCTGATCGCGAAACCGGACACATGCGGCGCTAGATAATAGAATGCCGCGAAAATGCTCATCGCGTAAAAGCCATACACCTGCAGGTGCGTTTGCGCGACCGTGAACCAGGTCATGTTGGTGATGGCGTTGAGACAGGGCAAAGACGCCGCGCAATGCATCAGGGTGGAGAGCAGGAACGCCGGTACGGCAAATTGGACGAATAGGCCGGCCGGATTGCTTTTGAGTGCTACGCAATCACCTTTGATGGTGCCGCAGATGTTTTTCGCCACGGCAATGGCCGGGATGATCAGCATGAGGGTCGCAACGGCGCTCATCGCGGGCATCCATGCGGGGGTAGGCGCACCGAACGGTACGCCGGTCCAGGTGCCGAAGAGGAGCAATGTCCAGAACGCGAACAAGGCGTAATGGCTGCTGTAGAGCGGGCGCTTGACCAGTTTGGGGACGATACAGAACAACGCGGCGATGCCGATGAGCGCGAGCCAGACGGTGATGAGGTTGGCCGAGAACCACCACGCGATGATGGCCTGGGTAACGCCGCGAACTTGAAATTTGAGCAACAACAGGTTGGCGGTGGAATAGATCCACGGGAACCAGAGCAACGCGGCGAACAGAAACCATTGGGAGGGTTGCAGGTCACGTTCTTTGCGGTGGTGCAGCGTGATGGTGGCCACGAGGGCGATCACCAAATAGGAGGCGAACAGGAAACAGACGGCGTAACGGGGCATCTCGAGGTTTTCGAAGCCGCTGCCGCTGCCGCGAATGATGCCGGCAATACCGAGGAGCACACCGAGGTTCCAAATTTTTGCTGCGCCACCGATCAAAAAGGGATGAATGAGGGGTGTACCGCCCTGGCGCGCGAAGACCCAGAGCAGGACGGCCAGACCGGATTGCACGGCGAAACCATAGAGCAGGGCATTGGTGGCGGCGGGATGCACGCGGCCATAAGTCATCCATGAGCAATCCGCCAAAAACGTGGGCGAATGAAATTTGATGGAGGCGATGAGACCCAGGAGGGAGCTGACGATGAGCCAGCAGGCCGCGCCCGTGAACATCACGAAGAGCGGTGCGCGGCAGGAAGCGTCAATCTCTGATGCTTCGCCTGCAGCGGAAGTGCAGCAGGAAGTTGACGGAGCGGCTGTCACGTTATTCGAACTGGCTCGGTTTTTCCGGCGCTTTAGGCGGAACGGCGTTGGCTTTCTCGACGCGCGCGATCAATTTGGCGCGGCCTTCGGCGGGGTTCTGCCATTCCTGCAGTTCAAGCTGGATGGCGTTATCGATGGGCAGGCGTACGGTGCCTTTGGCCTGGTCGATCCAGCCGACTTCGTGGAGGCCGGTCATCTCATCGGCACGAAGCTCTTTCAATTTCTGGGCGCGTTCGGCGGCGCGGGCCTGGCCGAGCTGTGGTGGCACAATGTAATGCTTCATCGCATACACGAGTGCGGTGACGATGAGCAGCGCGCCGAGCACGGCGACGACATACGCGCAGCGGCCGCGGCATTCCGTGCATTCAGGCTGGTCGTTTTCGCAAGAGTTCATCAGTAGCCCTCCTCGTCCTGGGTTTCTTCCAAGTCGCTGCCGGAAATCGCTGTGCTCGGCTGATGATGGCCCATGGCCTCGATCATGCGCGGGTCCTTTTGCGGATACGGCGGGACGCTGGCGGTTTTTTTCAAGAACACCATGCTCAGGAAACCGGCCATGAACGCCCAGCAGCCGATGGCCATCCAGATCCAGCGGAACGGAAAACCATCCGGATGGATGACCGGCAGGACGTTGAAAGTCATATCCACGAAGTGCATCAGCCACGCCCAGCAAGCGATGCCCAGCATGTACGGAAAGCAGTTTTTCACATCAATGCGCAGCAGGCCGAGGAACGGGATGAAGAAATGGCCGAAAATGATGACCAGGCCGATATACCACCAGGTGCCCTGTTCACGGATCTGATACCAGAAGGTTTCTTCAGGCATGTTACCGTTCCAAATGATGAAGTACTGGGCAAACGTCACATAGGCATAGAACACGGTGAACGCAAAGATGATGGAACCGAGATAGTAAAACTGGTGATGATGCAGGATGGCCTTGGGAATGATGTCCTGGCGGGTCATGACCTGGGTGATGACGTAAACCGTCGTGAGCGTCAGCCACGTGCTGCCGGCGAAATAATAAACTCCGTACATCGTGGAAAACCACTCATCCTGGAGACCTTTCATCCACATCACGACACCGAGCGTGAGGGTGAGGGCAAAAGCGAATATGCCCCAATAGGAATACCCGCGCATCTTAAAGGTAGGCTTGGAACCGCCGATCTGGTCCTGTTTCAGCGACCAACCGCGCAACTGGCTCGAGAGGAACCACCAGACGAGAAAGCACACGGCTGAAGCGATGTAAAAGCCCGGAATGGTGAACAAGGGCTGTTTAGCATGCAAAGCATGATCGGGGTGCGCTTGCATTGCCGGCGCCATCCAATCATAGATCCGTGTGGCGAGCAGGGCGATGGGCAGGAACAAGATCGCTATCCACGGAAACAGGAGGCTCGCGAGATTTTCGTAAATACGGCGGATCGGCACGGACCAACCCGCATCGAACAGGTGGTGGAGCATCGTCAACAAAAGTCCACCGAGGCCGATGCTGAGGAAAAACATGAACGCTGTCAGCCAGGCGTAACCGAATTCGCGCAGGCCGTCATGCTTGAAACTCACCAGGGCACCGATAGCTGCAACCACGAAGCCGCCGACGAGCAATAGCGCCGGGACCTTCCGCCATTTGGAAAGATCCAGTGGCGTGACGGGGTTATGTTGCGAACTCATAAAATTATTTCTTCAGGCCGGCGCGCAGGTCTTGTGGCACGTCATCCATGGTGGCCACCCAGCTCAACTGCAGGGCGCGCAAATAAGCGATGATGGCCCAGCGGTCATAGACCGAAGTGATCTGGGGCGCATATCCCTGCATGTTGCCGCGACCCCAGCTCAATACGCTAAAAATTTCGCCATCCGGCAATTCCACGATGCGCTTGTCATGCAGGTTGCCGACGACAGCCATGGCGCCAATGCGTTTGGTGATGCCGTTGCCATCGCCCAACTGGCTATGGCAGGGTGTGCAATAGATCGTGAAGCGCTGTTGGCCGCGCGCAACCAGTTCCGCCGTGATGGGGAAGGGGTTGGTCGCGACGAAATTGGTGCGGCCCGTGACGCGACCGGTGTTGACCGGGGAATCTTCGAAGTCATAGACCGGGCCATTCGGCGTCTCGATGGGCATGCTGCGGGCCACGGTGCCGGCCACGTGCAATTGCGAGGTGTAACCGTTCGTGAAGAACGTGCTGGCGTTCTGGGGGCGCAGCTTGAGCTGGCGGTCCATGTCCGGGAATATGTAAATGGGCGGTTTGCGCGAGATACTGCCGCGATGACCGGCGATGATGATGCCTGTGAAGGCGCACACCACGAAGAGCAGGATGAAATAAGCGAAGTAGCGCATTATTCCTCCACCATCTCGATATGCTTGCTGCCGGCATCGGCCAACAGTTTGCGGGTTTCAGCCTCGGAGTATTTAGGGTCGCTGGTTTCGATCACGACGAAAAATTTATCATGGGTGGCGAGCGCGAAGCGCTTGTGCTTGAGCAGCGGATGGTGCAGGCGCGGGAGTTTGTTCAGGAACAACATGCCGCCCAGCGAACCGAAGGCGCCGAAAAGAATGGTGAGCTCATACGACGGCGGGAAGGCCGAGTACGGGCTGAACATCGGCTTGCCGCCGACGAGGATGCGGTAATCATAGGCGTTGCAGAACCAGATGAGCAACATGCCACAGGTGTAACCGGTTACACCACCGAGGAAAGAGAACCAGCCAACGGGAGAATTTTTCAGGCCCATGGCGTGATCCATCCCGTGCACGGGGAATGGCGTGAAGACGTCCCAGCGCTTGAAGCCGGCATCGCGGACTTTTTCCGCTGCATGCATGCAGTCAGCGGGCGTATCAAATTCGGCGATGATGCCGTAGGCTTTGTTAGGAGTGCTATTCATCAGTGATGCCCTCCATTGGTGGGTTTGGCGCCGCCGAGCGGATGATGCGGGTCAGCCTGGGGCGTGACGCCCTTGACTTCTGAAACAGCGATCATCGGCAGGAAACGCATGAACAATAAGAACATGGTGAAAAACAGGCCGAATGTCCCGAGGAACGTGCAGATGTCCACCCAGGTCGGTTTGAAATAACCCCAGCTGGAGGGGAGAAAATCACGGTGCAACGAGATGACGATGATGACGAAGCGTTCAAACCACATCCCGATGTTCACCAGGAGTGAAAGGATGAAAATGATCCACACATTTGAGCGCACTTTCTTTGACCAGAACAACTGCGGCACCAGCACGTTGCAGGACATCATCATGACCCAACCCCATTGATACGGGCCGAAAGCGCGGTTCAGGAAATGAAAGCGTTCGTAGGGATTGCCGCTATACCAGGCGATGAAAAATTCCATGAAGTAGGCATAGCCGACGATCGAGCTGGTCGCCAGGGTCACTTTGCACATGATGTCCACGTGACGCATCGTGATGATGTCTTCGAGGTGGCACAATTTGCGGAGCGGAATGAGCAGTGTCAGCACCATGCCGAAGCCGGAGAAAATCGCGCCCGCGACGAAATACGGCGGGAAGATGGTGGTATGCCAGCCGGGCAATTGTGACACGGCGAAGTCCAATGACACGATGGAATGCACGGACAACACCAGGGGCGTCGCCAAACCGGCGAGAATCAAATAGGCTTTTTCGTAGTTGCTCCAGTGACGGTTGGAACCAGTCCAGCCCAACGCGAACAGGCCGTAAAGAAACTGGCGCACCTTGGATTTGGCGCGATCACGCATGACGGCGAGGTCAGGAATCAAGCCCATGTACCAGAACAGCACGGACACGGTGAAATAGGTAGAGACAGCGAACACGTCCCACATCAGTGGCGAACGGAATTGCGGCCAAATGGATTGCGAGTTCGGGATGGGGAACAGGAACCAGTCGAACCACACACGACCGACGTGCATGGCCGGATAGATGCCGGCGCACATGACGGCGAAAATGGTCATGGCTTCCGCTGCGCGATTCACACCGGTACGCCACCGCTGGCGAAGCAGGAAGAGAATCGCGGAGATCAAGGTTCCGGCATGGCCGATGCCGATCCACCAGACGAAATTGATGATGTCCCAGCCCCACATGACCGGGTGCATATTTCCCCAGACACCGACGCCGGTGCTGATCTGATAAATCAACATGCAGCCGAGCAGGCTCAGAAAACCTACACTGGGGATGAAGGCCATCCACCACCAAAGCGGGGTCTTGCCTTCACAGATGCCGGCGACGCGGTCTGAGACCCAGCCGATGCTGCGATTATTGCGGACCAACGGCTCGCGCTCCAGTTCAACGGGCACGGGCGGTGCGGGCGGCACGGTGACAAGAACATTCTCAGCCATGGTGTTGCTCCTCTCCAGCCGGTGCGGCTTCATGTTCTTCTTCTAAATGATTACCCTTCGATTCCCATTCCTGGAAGCTCTTCGGCTCCGGATGTTGTGGGTCGTAATCCGGCATGTTCGGGTTCGGGTTGCGGACGCGCGCGAGATAAGTCGTGCGCGGTTTGGTGAGGAGAAATTCAAGGACGGAATAATTGCGCGGGCTCTTTTTGCGATTCGAGACAGCACTGTCAGGGTCGGCGACGTTGCCGAACACGATCGCGCCGGCCGGGCACGCCTGCTGGCAGGCGGTCTTGAGCGCATTGACTTCCCTGGAATTCGCGCCGTCGGGAACGATGACATCACCGGAAGCGCCGGCTTTGACCTTTTGGACGATCTTGGCGCCTTCGATACGTTGGAGGCAGTAAGAGCATTTTTCCATGACGCCGCGCATACGCACGGTGACATCCGGATTCTTGATCATCTTGATCAAATCCCATTCATCGGCATTGCGCATGCCCTTGGTGGGATCCATCGGATCGCTCCACCAGTTGAGGATGTCCCATTTGCCATTCGTGGCATGGAGCAACGGCGTGGGATAACGCGGTCCCTTGAGGGCGGTGAGGGGGCGCTTGTTGTAATCGAGGAAATTGAAACGACGGACCTTGTACGGGCAGTTGTTTGAGCAGTAACGCGTGCCGACGCAACGGTTGTACACCATTACATTGAGACCTTCCTGGTCATGGACGGTCGCGTTGACCGGGCACACATTTTCACACGGCGCAGCTTCGCAGTGCTGGCAAAGCATCGGCTGGGTGACGACCTGCGGATCATCGATCCATTCGGCAAATTGCTGTTCGTCTTCGGGCTTGAAGGAGTCGATGAATTTCCGGCCCTTGAGCGGCCCGCTGTAATAACGGTCGATGCGGATCCAGTGCATCTCGCGACCGCGGCCGACAAGGTCTTTGCCGACGATAGGAATATTATTCTCGCTCTGGCAGGCCATCATGCACGAGGAGCAGCCCACGCATTGATTGAGGTCGATGGACATGCCCCACTGGTGATGGGCGACCTTCTTCGCTTCATCGAGCGGGTTGGGATAAAATGATGTTTCCTTGGGCGCTTTCGGCGCATCCATGCCGAGCGCGAAATGCGGATGCTCCTTGAACTGCGCGAGGTTTGCTTCGCGCACGACCGGGCGGCCTTCCATGGACCAATGGTCCTGCGTGCAGGCGATGGGAAATGTATTGCCTGTCGCGGTGACGGTGGCGCCGACCGCGATACCCTGGGCTTCCGCAGTGCGCAACGTGTAGGCGTTGAAACCGACGCCATTACCGACACGACCGGCTTTGTTGCGGCCATAACCGAGGGCGAGGCCAATGACGTTGTCCGCCATGCCGGGCTGCACCCAGATAGGGCCTTGCACGGAGCGGTCGCCGAGCCGGACAGTTACCAAATCTTTATTCCTCACGCCGAGGGCGCCGGCAGTCTTGCGGCTGATGAGCACCGCATTGTCCCAAACCATCTTCGCAATGGGATCGGGCATTTCCTGCAACCAGCCGTTGTTCGCATAACGGCCATCGTCAACGCTGTAGTCGCGGAAGAACACGGCTTCGAGCTTTTGGAGCGAAGGCGCGTCGGACTGCATGGCACTGGTCGGCCAGCTCGTGCTATCGCCGAGGGAAACGGTCACAGGTCGCGCGGCTGAACCGGCGAGAAAACCGTCGAACAGATATTTCTTCCAGGGTTCGTCGCCGGTGTTGCCGCCGAGGATTTCGGCGAAGGTGGCGCGAACGATGTCATAAGGGCTGAAAGTATTTTCACCCGCAATGCGCGCGAGGACCTCGAGTTCCGTCCAGCTGCCGAACAACGGAGAGATGAGCGGTTGGATGGGAACGAGCGTGCCGTCAGCGGTGTAAACATCGCCCCAGGACTCGAGATAATGTGCGGCGGGGAAATGCCAGTCGGTGCCTTCGAACGATTCGTCTTCGTAGCCCGCCAGGCGGACAACGGTTTTGGCTTTGCGCGAAGTGGCAGCCCAGTTCAGATCAGCCGGCGCATTGTAAGCGGGATTGCCGCCAAGAATGACGAGCGTATCCACGCTGCCGATCTCCAGCATCTTGGCCAAAGCCATGATGGAACCTTCTGCAGCTTCGGGAACGGAATTATAAACCACCGTCCGGCCAGTGTTGCTGAGCAACGAATTAAGCTGATGGGCGAGCAGATGAACGGCAAGAGGTTGTTTGTAACCGGCGACCACGAGCGATTCACCCTTGTGAGCGAGCAAATCCGCGGCGCATTCAGAGATCCATTTGGGATCAACACCGGCCACGGTGGCGGCAGATTTACCATTGACGATATCCGTGATCGCGGCAGCGATCTGGGAAACGAGGCTGCTGGCGACGCGCAGGCGATGGTCCGCATTCACGCCGGTGAGGGACATCAAAGCTTCGGTGACGTAGAGGCGGTTCAATTCGCCTTTGTCCGGATTACGGCCCTGGGCGAAGCGGCGGATGTTGACGTGCGCATCTTCTTCCGCGCCGATGAAATCGCAGTCGAGCGAAAGGATGACTTTCGCGGCGTCATATTTGTAGTAGGGCTTGACCGATTGGCCAAAGACTTGCGACGCAGCGCGACGATGGATGTCCAGGTCGATGGCATCGTAAACGTACCATTTGGCCTTGGGAAATTTTTTCGAGATGATCTTTTGCAGGCGCGCGCGCGAGGGCGAGCTGCTGCTTTCCATCAGGAAACTAAGACCGTCACCGAGAGTGGTCGCAGCCTTTTTGGAAAGGTCGGCGAGAAAATCCATCGCGGCAGCGGGATCAACATTGGTGCCACCGTGAGTGAAACGTTGGGCGCGGTCCGGGTCGTAAAGCCCGAGAATGGAGGCTTGCGTCCAGCGATCAGCGCCGCCGTTGCTATCGGGATGATAAGCATTGCCCTCAATCTTCGTGGGGCGGCCTTCGTAGGAACGGACGACGAGCGGAACAGCGCTGCCCCGGGTGGGCATGGCCGTCGCGTAAAATTGCGGATTGCCGTGGATGTAATTTTCCTGCGCCTTGCCGAATGGCGTGATGTGATCTTCCTTTTGACGGCAACCGGCCGCGCCGAGGCCAATGCCCGCGAGCATGAAGGACGCGGACATGATCTTCATGAAGTGACGGCGGCTATGACCGTCTTCCCATTCACTGGCGCCAGCGGGAAATTCGCGTTGCAACCAGTCCTTGAACTCCGGCGTCTCAGCCAGTTGATCCAGACTGCGCCAATACTGGCGCCCTGACTCGGGTTCCGGAGAAGTTGGGGGAATGGTTTTGCTCATCGGTGACAGGTGGAGCAGTTTTGGAGCGATTCAACGCGCATTTCGCGAACCGCTTTTTCGCCGAACGCAGCCTGCTTCGTGGCGGCGGCAGCGGGATCATCGCTCCATTTCCAAGTCAAATCAGTGACTTTATCGATCGGACGGATGCGGGCAGCAGGATTGCGGTGGCAATCCAGGCAGAAAGTCATGCTCAACGGTTTGGCGTGCTGCACTTCATCCATCTCATTGATCTGGCCGTGACATTCCACGCAACTGATGCCGCGGGTGACATGGACGGAGTGATTGAAATAAACGAAATCAGGCAGGTGATGAACCTGGATCCATTCGATAGGTTTGCCGCTGGCGGCGCTATCGCGCACCAGGGCCAGGCGTGGGTCGTCTTTGAGCACCTGGTTATGACAGTTCATACAGGTGGAGGAAGACGGGAGATTGGCGTACCAGGATTTTTCGATGGCCGAATGGCAGTAACGGCAGTCCAGGCCGAGCTGGCCGACGTGGATGGCGTGGGAATAAAAAACTGGCTGGACAGGTTCGTAGCCCACCTTGGTGTATTTGGGCGTGCCATAATACCACACGCCGCCGACCACCGTCGTGCCGATGACCACAACAGTTATGGCCACCATCAACGGAAGTTTATTGGTCCACTTTGGGAAAATTGCCGACATTTACTTTTTATTAACGGACACGGACAAATTCTTTGTGACTAACCACTTCTTGCAAACGGTTCGCAAAATATGCGAAGTACTGCTCGAAAAAATACGGGCGAAAACACTCTGACTTTTGGTTTTCCTAAAACTCGGGAGAAATAATTGCCGAAGATGGAAAGCAAGCGCAAGAAAAGTTTGTGAATTTTTTCACGATTCTTTTCCCGTTAATGGTTTGGATAAGGAGAAGCTAATTCAAGGGAGATACAAACCGACGAGCGGAGTGGCTGGTGGTAGTTGCGCGGGATCGGAAAAACGCTGGTCGAAACTGAATTGGCGTTTGGGCGCGTTATAGTAGTTGCCGGGGAGCTGGAATTGGTTTGTGGCGTAAACACTGGCATAGAGATTCACAAGTGAACCATTGATGGTGAGGGGAATAGAAATGGACCAGTTTTCCAGGAGGCGAGGGAAATTGTGAACGCCACCGCTGAACGTGGAGCTGTCTGTGCCAGTAGTGTAGACAGTACCTGCCATAATTGCGGAATTCACGGTGGTGGCAGTCGGGTTGCGGCTTGATAAACTATTGAAGCTATTCGCATCGCTCCAAGAAGGGGATAGAACCGTCAAGGCATCACAAATCAAGGCAGAGGGCATCGCGGAAGCTGTATTAGTAGTGCCGAGGTCGGCGGAGTTAGGGCAATTATAATTGCCTCGTATATAAAGTGGGTTGAGAGTGACGAGAGTAAAGTTTGTATTCGATGAAAACCCCTGAAAAACGGGTAATTGAGCCCCATTAACCAGACGAACAGCATCCATCTGGGACGGCGTAACCGTCCGCCGGTCGGCTACATATATAACTGGGAGGAAAGGCTCTTTGGATTTCACCGCTTGATTGGTTGCTGCCCAAGCCTTGAATAAGCCCACGTCTATTTGGGTTACTTTGATCGATTTACTCTCTCTAGCGTCATAAAATGTGTTCGTTATGCACAAAAAAACCAACATGTTAGTCACGTTAACGTTATTCGTGTTGCAAGTGAGGGTTATCGGGGATGAATCATTGACTGAAGTGCGAATTATGAAGGAAACGCTTGTATTGCTAACAAGTAAAATCAGGCAAGCCTGGTTGAACAGGCGCTCTTGTCCAGCCATGGAATTTGGATCCTCAGCAGCGGGAGGAATTTCTGTAATAGTGGGAATGCTGGCCTGGTTCATGTAATCGAAATAGGTCTGGAGTTTGTACGTATTCGTAACATAAGGTGGAGTGCCATTATAGGTTAATGGGCCAGTCATGTTCGCAACGGTATAACCACCCAGCGCTTTTTTACTGATTGTGCCTCCGGCAGTAACTGTTGAGTTATACGTTAACGATGAAGCTGGGCTAATTCCGGTATAAATTGGGCCATTTGCATGAACTGGGCCGTTAATTATCATTGGCGCGGCCCATGTGAATTCGAGTTCATGATTGTAAAAAATTGCGAACGAGAAAATTGGAATATAGGCACGGGGGCCAGAAAGACGAAAATAACGTTGGTTTGTCCACAAATAGTTGGACGTTGTCGTTAAAGCTCCATTTTTTGAACCTGGTTCTGAGGACCACGGCCCGTTTAAGCTGGAAGATCCTTTTATAATGTAATTGGTATCAGTTTGGTAACTGACATAATAATTGTGATTGGCTACCGATATTTGCAGGTCGGGAACTTGGAGCAACCAGCCGTTGACGCCCCAATACACATTGGTCCAGCCTGAGACAGTGATTGAGTAGGCCGAACAAGCGACGAAAAGCGCACAAAGTCCTGCAAACCAATATCTTATTGGTTTAACCATAGAAATCGGCCTCGTCATAGCTTAGATATTCGCGCAGGTATTATTCCAATATCTGTGAACTTGTACGGGCTTTAGACGAGTTGAATCTACATGCAGTCGACCACACGTGCAGGATTGGATTCAGGCGAACTTGGATTCACTGCGGATACAAACCGACCATCGGCGTGCCGGGAGGTTGATTAGCAGGATTGGAAAAACGCTGGTCAAAATTGAAGTGGCGCGTGGGAGCGTTGTAGTAATTGCCGACCAGTTGAAATTGATTGGTAGCGATCTGGCTGGGGTAGAGATTTACGAGGGAACCATTAATGGTGAGGGTGGTGGCAGTGGGCCAGGGTTCGAGCAGGCGGGGGAAATTGGGGACGCCGCCGCTCCAGGTCGTAGCGTCAGTGCCGGTGGTGTAGACAACGCCGGCGACCATGGCTGAATTAACGGTGGTGGCAGAGGGTGTGTTGCGATTGGCCAGCGTACCCGAGCTTTTCGCATCGCTCCAATTGGTGGATAGAATCGTCAAGGCATCGCAGATGAGGGCGGAGGGAATGGAAGAGGCGGTATTGGTGGTGCCGAGGTCGGCAACGTTGGCGCAATTGTAATTGCCCCAGATATAAAGTGGATTGAGGGTGGCAAGCGTGAATCCGGGATTGAGACTCCCGGGGAAAGCTGGCAGTTGAGAGGTGTTGAACAGGCGAACTGCCCTCATCTGTGTTGCGGTCACGGTTCGCCGGTCAGCCACGTATAGAATCGGGCTGGACGGCTTTTTCGTGAGAAACCAGGTATTTGTAAGCACCCATGATTTTAAATTGCGCATATCGATTTGAGTCGCATAGACGGTTTTGTTCTCTCTTTGGTCGAAGAATGTGTTTGTAATGCTCAAGAATGGGAAATACCGGCTAATATTGGCGGTCGATGTGTCTGTGACCAGATTCGATGGGTAATTATCGGTTGGGGATGCTTTCAAGGTGGCAGATACAGTCGTATTGCTGACCAGAAGGATCATTCCAGCCTGGTCAAAGAAGCGCCGTTGTCCAATATCGGACAAGGGGTCTTCGATTCCGGGCGGTATTTCAATCAGGGCATGCAAAGTATTGATTCCGATGGAGATATACAGAGGGGAGGTGTTGGTGACATAAGGGGGATCACCAACATAAGTAATGGGGCCAACCATATTGGTCACGACATAGCCGCCGAGAGCCTTTTTAGCGATTGTTACTGAGGTGGTTACGGGACTGTTGAACGTCAATGATGAGGATGCGCTGTCTCCGATGTAAATGGGGCCATTGGCGTGAACCGGACCATTAACCACCATTGTCGCAGCCCAGGTGAACTCCAACTGATCATTATAGAAGATGGCAAAGGAGAAGAGCGGGACGTAAGCTGTGGGGCCTTCCAGCCTAAAAAACGCGCAAGAGTTGGTGTTTTTTAACTTCGTTAAGGTTGTGGATGCGTTTGTGGAAGTAGTTGGGACCGAATTCCAAACACAAGGGTGCAGGTTTGGGGTGGTTTCCAAAGTGAAATTACCATCGGATGGCCAACTGATGGTCAGGTATTGATTGGAGCCCGGTGTGATCTGTAGTGGCGGACAAACAGTTGCCCACCCGCTTACACCCCAATACACATTCGTCCAGTTTGAGACATTGGTGGAATACGCCGAAAAGGTGATGAAAAATGCACAAAGGGATAGTGCCCAATGTTTTACTAATTGAACCCCAGAAGTCTTTCCTGCCATAATTACCACTAATTAAGCAGGTACCATTCCAATATCGGCATTAATGGCTATGGGCTTTAGGCCAATTTTGGTGATTTTAGACAAGTTGAGGTGGGTAGGGTAAACTTGGGTATGGTTTCAGGGACCGAACATCGCCCAATCGAGCACAAGGCATCCCCGGCACACTTGATCCGGTACACCGGTGAGGTGGTGTATATTTTTGCGTTTGATGTGGCGTATGACACGGCGCGCAAACCGATCCGCGAATTGCTCGGGCAACCGGTCGCGCAGTTCGCGGTGGATACGAGCAAGCGCAGTCCGCGACAACTTTTTTTCTACAAACCGCAGATGGTGCGGTTGCCACCGATGGAACGCATCGGGCCGAACGGGCCGGTGCGCGTGGAGCGCGCGATAAAACTTTTGCCGGTGGGCGCCATCAGCATCACGGTGCGGGTGCCGTTCGCGGTGAATCACGTCGAAGACCTAGTGGCGTTCCATGACCTGCAATTCAACAACAGTTCATTGTCGGACGATGTGCGGTGTCTCGCGCAGGAAGTCGTGGCGGAACTCAAAGCGCATTTCATCCGTCCGCAAAAACAGATGCCGGAGGAAGAGGCGTACACGGTTTTTTGTATCGCGGCGCCGGTGTTGAATCCGGATGGGCAGGCGGTCAAAGCGGAGAATTGGTTCCTGACCCATCGCCGGCAGGTGGCGGCGTTGCTCACGCAGGAATCGGAGAGCGAGCGGCTTTCCAAGCAGGAAGCGGATGAATCCACGGCGCGTTATCTGAGCTACTACGAAGACGATATTCTGGTGATGGATTGGGACGCGGCGTTGTTGATCGATGAGCCGAAAGATTTTGACGAGACGCTCTACATCATGGAGCTGGCGAACCTGCAGCTCGCTGAGCTGGAAGCGTATGACCGCATTTTGGATGATGCGCTGGAACGTTCGTATCGCGATCTGGGCGAACGGCCGTTGCGGTCGCGCGGGGATATTTTGCGGGAGTTGCGCGAGATACGCATCGACATGGCGCGGTTCAACGATGAGCTGTCCAACACGACGAAATTTTTCGGCGACTGGCATTTGGCGCGCATCTACGAAAAGATTTCCAGCCGCTTTCATCTGGCGGACTGGCATAAGACCATCGACGGAAAGCTGAAGACGCTGGATGACCTGTATCAACTGCTGAAGCACGACCAGACGAACCGGTGGATGATGATATTGGAAGTGACGATCGTGCTGCTGTTCGTCATCGATCTGGTGATTTTGGTGATGGGATTGAAGGGGCATTGAGGGAAGCTTTGTAATCGTTTGTAGCGCAGACATTCTTGTCTGCGGGTTCACGGGACATTCCTGTCCCGTGTTTATGTTTAGCGTATATTTCTGTTCCAACGAACTGGCGACTGGAAAGTCGCCAGAACCCGCAGGCTGGAAAGCCTGCGCTACGAAAAACAAAACACCCGGCTGAGGCCGGGTGTTTGCGAGAGTTAGACTATGAATCAATGATGGCCGCCGTGCCAGCCGCCGCCACCACCGCCGTGGAAGCCGCCGCCGCCATGGAATCCACCGCCGAAACCAAAGTTTAACGACACGCGTGGACCACCCCAGCCATAATAGCCGTAATAAGGGTATGGATAGGCATAATACGGATAATATCCATAATCCACGAGGCGCGGGGATGAATCCTGCATGTAATAGACTGTGGAAGTGGGCACGGTCTGGACATACGTCACGGTGGGGGCGGTGGCCACGGTGGCGTTAGGTTGTTGCGCCGGTTGCGAATATTGTGCGCTGGAATCAGCCTGGGCCTGCGCGACAGGTTGAGGGGCAGGGGCTGATTGACCGTGCTGATTTATCATCGCGGTGACCACGCGGTCGGACACACCTTGCTGGTGCAAATAGACGATTTCATTGGCATCCAAGCCACTGTAGGCGCGTCCAGAGTTCTGGATGTAATTGACGATGGTGTCATCGCCGACTTTAGCCTGGGAAAGTTTCAAGACGTCCGAGACGCCAAAGGACAGATTGGACTGGGCTGCCGGGGCCGGTGCGGTGGAATCCTGCGCTGAAACCGACACTAAGGAGACAGCCAGTGCTGCGATGCCCGTCATCGCCGCTATCGAAGTCGATCTAAAATATTTTTTCATAACACAATGGTTTTTAACCTACCTAAATTGCCTTCATAATCAGTCCCGCCTGCGGCGGGAGAAACCCCTCACCCGCCTCGCTATCGCTCCGCACCCTCTCCCATTCCATGGGCGAGGGCATCGCGGCAATTTAGAACATGACCAAAAGGTCTAAATTAAACTCGCGGTTGTTTGACCATCCGTCAAGTCATCTACTACACTATAAGACGCATGGCACGGGGATATTATTCATCAAAATCAGTCTTTTTTCCGGATACAGCGGGAAGCGGGCATTAATGACCATGGTCAAGACTGTTCCAGGGCAATGTGAGCATTGTGGGGCGCAATTTGAAGTGCCTGCCGAAACTATCGGCATGGCGACGGAATGCCCGCATTGCCACCAGCAAACCGAGGTACTGCTGGCGGTAGGAACCGCGGGTGACGAGGACTCGCGGAAGGTGATGATGTGGTCGGTGGTGGGGATCGTGTTTTTGGTGGTGGCGCTGATCGCGGCGATCTTTGCGGTGCATCTGGCGAAGAAATTGATGGAGGAGAAGAAGGCGCAACAACACGCGGCTATTTTCCAAACCCATTTTTAGGACCGCGGGCGGTCCCCGCCCGCAGCACATCGGCAAGTGTTTGACTTAGGAACTTTGGGAGGACTTTCACTGGCAACCTGCTGCGAGCCGGGACGGCTCGCGCTCCACTATAAATGCAGGATGCCGTTTTCATCGCGAAAACGGGCGCTGCTCCACGGCCATGCTTTGGGATCAAGAATGAGTTTTGCCTTTGTGGGATTGTTCTCAATGTATAGTCGCGCTTTTAATTCGTGCTGGCCGTTTCGCATGTAAGTATCCCAGTAATCCTCCGCCCAAAACTGTCCGCGTCGGAACAACAATTTGTTAGCTTCCCGGGCAGTATATTCCTTGAAATCAGCAATGATTTTTCCAAGCGGTGTGTTGGCTTTGAACAATGCATGAACATGGTTTGGCATCACCACCCACGCCAACAGGTCATACCGTTTACCATGATAATAACGCAGTGCTCCGTCTACCAACCCACCAATCTGCAATTCCCGCAAGTGGCATTGGCCCTTTCCTTTATCCAAGTACGCCTCAAGTTGCTTGCGTCGTGTGAGGTCGTTTTCAATTTCATGAAGCGCTTTCCATTCGGAACGAAGCGATTCTGGATAGGAGTCGACCAGATGGAACGTGACTAATTGCGTCAATCCCGATTCATCGCGATGCGGCAAATAGCCGCGCTCATGCCATCCTTGATATCCCGAAATTCCTGACTCACGCGCCGGTGGCGATGACCACTTTCGCTTGTCGGCAATTAGTTCGCGGACACCAGGGTTATGGGGCGGCCGAGAACGTCGGGGTTTGGGCGTTTGGCTCACGCCAGCCATTTAGTTGCAGAATTTTAATGATTGCAAGCGCCTGTTTTCGGACCGCTGGCGGTCCCTGCCCGCAGCACATCGGTAAGTGTTTGACTTAGGAACTTTGGGAGGACTTTCACCGGCAACCTGCTGCGAGCCGGGACGGCTCGCGCTCCGGGGCAGATTTCGGCTGGATTCATTCCCGCACCTGATTCAAAATAGGTCATGGAAATATCCGCACCCGTCACGGGCCAGATGGCCGAAATCCTTACCCCGGAAGCGTTGGCTTTCGTTGAAAAACTGGTCCGTCAATTTGAACCTGCCCGCCAGAAACTGCTCGCGCGCCGCGTAGAACGCCAAAAAGAAATCGATGCGGGCATGCTCCCTGATTTTCCCCCCGCGACAAAAAATATCCGTGATGACAAATCCTGGCGTGTGGCGCACATCCCCACGGATCTGCAAGATCGCCGCACGGAAATCACGGGGCCGGTGGACCGCAAGATGGTCATCAATGCGCTCAATTCCGGCGCGAAAGTTTTCATGGCGGATTTTGAGGATGCGACGTCGCCGACGTGGAAGAATCTCATCGAGGGCCATGTGAATCTGCGCGATGCGGTGCGCCGCACGATTTCGTTCACCAGCCCGGAGGGCAAGCAATACAAGCTGGGCGACAAGACGGCGACGTTGTTGGTGCGCCCGCGCGGCTGGCACTTGCCGGAGAAACACGTGCTGGTGGATGGCCAGCACATCTCGGGGAGCCTGTTCGATTTTGGCCTGTATTTCTTCCATAACGCAGCGGAGTTGTTGCGGCGGGGGAGCGGCCCGTATTTTTATCTGCCGAAGATGGAGAGCCATCTGGAAGCGCGGTTGTGGAACGATGTTTTCATTTTTGCGCAGGAGACGTTGAAGATTCCGCGCGGGTCAGTGCGCGCGACAGTGCTCATTGAAACCATTCTCGCGACGTTCGAAGCGGAAGAGATTTTATACGAGCTGCGCGAGCATTCAGCGGGACTGAATTGCGGGCGGTGGGATTATATTTTCAGCGCCATCAAAAAATTCCGCAATCGCGAGGGTTTCACATTCCCGGACCGGGTGCAGGTGACGATGACGGTGCCGATGATGCGGGCGTATTGTTTGCACGTCATCAAGACGTGTCATGCTCGCGGTGCGCACGCGATGGGCGGCATGGCGGCGCAGATTCCCATCAAGAACGACCCGGCGGCGAATGAGGCCGCGATGGCCCGGGTGCTGGCGGACAAGGAACGCGAAGCGTCGGACGGTCACGATGGTACGTGGGTGGCGCATCCGGGCCTGGTGCCCATCGCGCTGAAGGCGTTTGATAAGCATATGCCGGGGCCGAACCAGATCACGAAACAGCGACCGGATGTGCACGTGACGGCGGCGGAATTGTTGGAAGCGCCGAAGGGGACCATTACCGAGGATGGCTTGCGCGGGAATATCCGTGTGGGTGTGCAATACCTGGAAGCGTGGCTGGCGGGGAATGGCTGTGTGCCGTTGTATAACCTGATGGAAGATGCGGCAACGGCGGAGATTTCGCGCGCGCAAATCTGGCAATGGCTGAAGCACAGCGTGGCACTGGCCGATGGGCGGAAGATAACGAATGCGTTGTACGATGAGTTGTTGGCGCAGGAAATGGCGCGCATCGAGAAGGAAGTGGGCAGCGAGCGGTTCCATAGCGGCAATTACACGCGCGCGGCGAAGTTGTTCAGTGAGATGTCCAAGAGCGCGGAGTTCGCGGAGTTTTTGACATTGCCGTGCTATGAGTTGATAGACTGAGATGCGGAGTTAAACCGCTGATGGGGAATTTAACAGAAGGAAACGAAGGGAACGAAGGCGGGGCTGACCGCTGGTGAACGCTGATGGGGACGAAGCGTCCAAGAACGGAAAGCTTTTACGCGAATTGCACTAATTGACACGAATTGGGGTCAACAACAAAGCAACTAAGGAACAAAGGGATTTTACACGGAGGCCAGGAGGGCAGGAAGTGTTTTAATCCCGATTCGGAATCGGGACTTCGCGCTATCGCCTCAGCCGCTGACGGGGGATTTAACAGAAGGAAACGAAGGGAACGAAGTTGGGATCAGTCGCAGAGAGCGCAAAGATTAGTTTTAAAGACTTTGTGTCTTCCGCCTTCATCTGGTCTCTGGCGGCAGGAAACCGATCTGACGCAAGAATCCGTCAACCGTTGGCTTCCATGAGTTGATATCATCAAAGTATTTATGCCCATCATCGCCATAGGCTGGTGCGGCTACGAAGGTCGCCTTTCCGCCCGCCGTGCTAAAAGAGTCGAACAGGCGGTGTGCGAGTGACGGACCAAAGAAGTGGTCGTTTTGGCTATAAATCCATAGTTGCTGCGCATGATGGCTGTCTGCTCCGTAACGTCCCGCTGCGGAGATGAGGTTATCCTCTTTGCAGACCGTGTCCGGCGCGCTTGAGCCGCGACCGCCGGCGAAATTAACCACCCCCAGCACGCCGCCCTTTGTGGCCGCCGCCAGCGACGCCCAGCCACCCGCCGACACGCCCATCAAGACGACGCGTGAAGGGTCAATGTCCCGGCGTTTCGAGAGTGCGGCGATGGTGGCATCAATGTCATCCGCGCCCGCGAGACCAGCATCGTAATAGTCCGGATGTTCGCAAGTGCCAAAACCCTCTTCCCATTTTCCGCTTCCGCCATATCCCCGTCGTATCGGCACGGCCACGGCCACGCCGTTGGTCGCATAGGCCTCGGCCTGCGCCTGAAGGGTCTTTTCACCATAACGGTTACGTTCTTCTGCGTTGCGCGGACTGCCGTGCGATAAAATCAGCAGGGGAAATGGTCCGATGCCATCGGGTTTGTAAAAGTAAACTTTAATTTCCCGGCCCAGGACATCGACATTGTTGGTGGAGATTTCAAACGCGGCAGCCGGTTCAAAACCGGACAAGGCGAGAAACAAAACCATCGGCGCAAAAATGCAGCGCAGGTTCAAACCAATGGAACGAAATTTTTGCATGGAGTGCGGTGCCGTGATTTCAATCTGTCAAACAGGCCACCGCACCTGCGCCGTAGAGTGCGCAGGAAATTTAGTGTCGTCAATTTCCGTCTCCGCGACGGAAGCGGGATGCCACGTGGAACGTGGTAAAGGTGCTCTGTATTTTTCCCGGGATAAAGTTGTTTGGACTTGTTACGGCGAGCGGAGGATGCGATAGAAGCGGGTGGGGGCGTTGGTGAGCGCGCCACAATCGAGGTAGGTGGTCACGCTGCCGCGGTCGCTGGTGACATCGGTGAGGACGGGGGGAGTGATGTTGGAAAAGATCCCATTGGCGGTGTCGGCGGCCTGGACAAAGTTGGTGGTATTGCCGGGAGCGGACCAGGTGATGAGGACATCGGTGTCCAATAGTTCCAAACTGATGAGGCGCGGGGACGCGCCATTGTTGACCAATAGGGCGACACTGTAGGGCGAATCCCCAGCCCAGTTGTAAGCGCAGATACGATACCAATATTCCCTGCCCGGAGAGACGGTGGTGTCCGCGAAGATTGGGGCCGAGTCGCCGAGTTGAGCGTTGGCGATTTGGTTCCATGTGCCAGGAGTTCCGCCAGAGTCGACAGCGCGTTCGATCTTATAACCGGTAATGAAGAGGTCGTATTCCGCCCAGAATAAATCGATTTTGTGAGGATCGGTCACGATGCCGTTTCCCCAAACGGGCGCCACCGGCGGAATCACACTGATGCTGGCAGGGCTGCAATAAGGGGAGATTCCGATATTGTTGAAAGCCCGGACACGGTACCAATTGGTGGCATTGGGGATGCAGTTTGAATCCACGAAATAGACCTGGAAATAATTTGTCACGCTGAGAGTGCCGATTTCGGTCCATCCAACGGGATTGTTGGCATTGGTAGAGCGTTCCACGTTAAAGCCATCCGCGTCTGAGGAGCCGTGGACCCAGCTTAAATTGATCTCATGGGGATTGCCCGGTTCGGCGTATAACTGGGACGGCTGGGAAGGCGGCACTAAAACGCTGCTCGTTAAAGGGCTGAACGAAGAATCGCCGACCCAATTGAAAGCGCAAGTGCGGTACCAATAGACCGTATTGGTTGCGCGGTGGATGTCGGTATAGGTTTTGGTGCTTCCATCGGTGACGCCGATTTGTGACCACGCCCCGGGGTTTCCTGAAACATCGGCTGTCCGTTCGACACGAAAGCCGCCAGTAAGGCCGAGATCAGGAGATGCCCAATACAAAACAATGGTGTCCTTTTGCGGATAGGAATTAATCGAGTAAGGCGTTGGAGGTGGAATTGCTGCAATATTGGTCGGAGCGGAGAAGCTAGACGAGCCTAGTGAGTTAAAAGCGCAAACGCGATACCAGTTGGTGGTGAATCGCGTGACATTGGTGTCGGTAAAGGTGGCGAAGTTCTGGTTGGTTATTGAAATAAAACTGATGTCTGACCACGGGCCGGCAACGCCGTTGGTATCGGGTGCGCGCTGAATTTCGAACCCGTCTTCATCGGCAATAAATTTGAAGATGTTCAGGGTGGCGCGATTGGTAGAACCCAGTTGTGCACCCTGAATCTGTGGCGGGGCTGGTGCAGCGAGGGTTACTGAGACCGGGGTGCAATAAGGAGAATAATCCACCCAATTGCGTACGCGCGCGCGGTACCAATAAGTGTTCGCTGGCAGGTTGATTTCTATGAACGCCGGCCACGGTGTGTTGGTGACATCAATCCATACTCCTGGATTGCCTGCGATGTCCGGGGCGCGTTGAAGTTCAAACTTGTCGATAGAGCTGTCGGCCCACCACCTAAACGAATCAATGACTACCTGCGTTTTAAAAACAGATGTTTGGATAACCGGCGCTAGTGGTGGAATAACGGCAACGCTGGCAGGGGTGCAAAAACCGGAAAGGCCCAGCGAGTTGAATGAACGGATGCGATACCAATTCGTGGTGTAGGGTAGGACGTTGGTATCGTTGAAATAACGGGAATACATGTTGGTGGCATATTCGAGCCCGATCTCAGTCCACGACCCGGGCTGGCCATTAATATTTGGAGCGCGTTCGATGCGGTAGCCATCCTGGTCATAGGTCACATCGTCCCATTGCAGAAGAACCAAATGGAATGTGCGAAGCGAGGGGCTAAGCCGGACCGGTGCAGCCGGGGGGATGAAAGTGATGCTGATGGGGTTGCTGAAGGGAGAAGCGCCCACCCAGTTGAAGGCCCTCATGCGATACCAAAAAATTATGCCTCCCGTCAGAGGCGTGTCCTCATAGTGCGATTCCGAACCGTTCGTGGTGAGAATTTGTGACCAGGAGCCCGGGTTGCCACCGGTGTCTGGTGCACGTTCGATTTCGAAATATTCAAGCGGACCATCATAATTTACCCCCCACTTCAAAACAGCGGTGGTTTTAAATGGAGCCACATTCAAACCTGGTGCAAAGGGGGGCGGCACAATAGACAGGCTTACCGGGTCGCTATAGCCTGACAGGCCAACGGGATTGAAAGCCCGGACGCGATACCAGTTGGTCGAATTAGCGACCGCGTTTGTCTGTAAAAATTCACAACTGCGACTCACAAGGTCTTGAGGAGAGAGCTGCCGCCACGGGCCCGGGTTGCCATCCAAGTCGTCAGCTTGTTCGACGATATAGCCTGTGGCATCAGGCGAATCATCAATCCAGGTTAGCAGGACTTGATTGGAATCTCCGATAGTTGCCGTAAGTGAGTGCGGAGTTACGGGCAGTTCGACGGCTGCGCCTACCATGTCGCTGGGATCTGATTCGCCAACCCAATTGAAGGCGCGCACCCGGTAAAGGAACAATTGGTTCGCGTTCCGGTTTGTCACCGTGCAAGAGATGACTGCAGACGCATAGCATGGCGCAGGCGGGATGGTGGCGATCGCGACCCATGCGCCGGTAGTGCCATTACCATCCAGATCGGGTGCACATTCAACCTTGAATCCAATCATCCCATCGTTTGGCGAAAACCATCCCACGGAGATTTGATCCACGAAGTGCGAAGACGCAATACCGAAAGGAATGGATGGCGGAAGAATCGCGATGCTGACAGGTGTGCTGTTGGATGAGTAACCCAGCACGTTGAAGAATCGCGCACGATACCAGTAGGTGCTGTAGGGGAGCACACCCGTGTCATTGTAGGTATCAAGTGAATTGGTGGTTGTGATTTCGCCCCATTGGCCGGGTACACCCCCTACATCCAGCGCCCTTTCAACCACGACACCACCCTCGTCGCCCCGGCGACCGGCGAAAGTGAGGTCAACTCCGTTGGACGCAATATACGCATTCACTTCCGGCGTGGCGGGAGGCTGGATGGTGACGCTGATCGGAGCTGAGTAATCCGAAATCCCCACCCAATTAAAGGCGCGCAAGTGATACCAATAAGTCGTGTTTGCGGCCAAACCGGAGTCGGGAAAATATGCTGGATACGATGGGACATTCGTGAGCACTTCCCAGGAACCGGGATTGCCGTCCACATCGGGAGCCCGATCAATCTCAATTTCTGTCGCGTTAACGGACCAAAAGATGTTGGCGTGGTCAGCGAAAGAACCATTGCTGAAGGGTTGCGGTATTGTTGGCGGAGTAACAAATACCGGAAATGGCTCCGAGAAATGGAAACTGCCAACGCCATTGGTTCCCTGCACGCGATACCAATATTCTCCTGCGCTTGTGATATTGGTATCGACGAAGTAGTTCAGGAAGAGGACAGCGGGTGCCGATGCCAGATGTATCCATGAGCCAGGTGCGCCGTTGATATCCGGTGCTCGTTCGACGTTATAGGAAGAAAAACCATAGGTATCCTGACCCCACACCAGATAAACCGAGTCTCCGGCGAGTCCACCGTTCAGGACCGGGTCAGGTGATAGAATGCGAACGTCAATCGCATCGCTGGTCAGGGAACTGCCTGAGTCGTTGAAAGCGCGGAGCCGATACCAATAATTGGTGGCTGTGGTGGGGACGGTATCGGAGTAATTGGTTTGGCCTACCCCAGTGGTGCCGATGAGTGTCCAAGTGGTTGAATCGGCCTCCCAAGTTTCCAAAGACCGTTCGACGTAATATCCATTGGCTCCGGTGGAATTGTTCCAGAAGAGTTGGATCTGGTTGGTGGCCAGGACCACGGCTGATAAACCAGTTGGCGGAGGCGGTGCGGCGGTGAGCGTGACGACGTGATAGCCGGCGGCCGAAAGGGAAACCACGCCGCTGAGACCGGATGGCGAAAAAAGAACAGCGGGTGATAATCCCCAACTGACCAATGTTCCATCCGATTTCAGGATTACTCCTTGGTCCAGATTGATGGCGACAGCAACCGCTCCAGGAACGTTGGCAGGTGGCGGAGTACCGCCGATAAAATCGCCGCCCCAGGTGACGAGGGAGCCATCCGATTTCAGCGCCGCGCCGCGGGGGCCGCCGGCGGCTATCGCGATGACGGAAGTGAGATTGGAAGGAACGGTGGACTGCCCATCATAGTTCCATGCTATCACGGTGCCATCGCTGCGGAGAGCGAGGCTTTGCGCAGCGCCAGCGGCAATGGCGATGACATTTGAGAGGCCGGATGGCACAACAGGTTGTCCATAGCCATTGTCTCCCCAACTGGCGACTGTGCCATCTTGTTTCAAAGCGAGGCTATGCTGTACACCCGCGGCGATGGAGATAACGGAGGTTAGGTTTGTTGGAGGAGAGGACTGCCCGTTGTAGTCGTCTCCCCATCCTACGACCGTGCCGTTGGTGAGCAAAGCAAGGCTGTGAGTGTTGCCCGCGGCAATGGCTGCGACGCCGGTGAGATTGGTGGGGACCTCGCATTGGCCATAGTAATCGTCGCCCCAGGCGATGACGGTGCCGTCAGACTTTAGTGCCAGTGAATGAGATTCACCGGCGGCGACCGCCAGCCAATCGGATTGGTTGGTCGGTGTGCCAAAGACGTAAAAGCCCCATTCGGCAATCACTAACGGTTGGGCGGCCAGATTGAATGCGCCGAATAGAAAAACAGCGGCGGCGAAAGCAACCAACCGGTAGGCTTTGAGCGGCAATGTCTTTGAGAAGGTCACGGGTGTTGGGCTGACTCTGGCGTAAAGTTTTGAGTTTGATGGCTTCGAGCCAGAATCTGTTTAGTACCCTACCGCTCATCCGCCTGGGCATGAATCAAAATAGGGGAAAATATCGACCCGCCTTTTGTCGCTCACAGAGCATTAAAGAGTAGATTCGGGCGGGGGGCGAAATTATATTTGACAAACTTTGACTTTTGTGAGATATAGGGTGTAGTTCTTTGATAAAAGTTAAGCTAGTGATTGGTTAAGCGGTCAAATTGGTTGGTTAACTGGGCCGGAGACGCCTGCCATAAAGAGACAGGGTTATTCGGGGTTATTTAAGTTATTTTGAGACCTCTGCGAAAGGGGATTGAACACTGGGAGAGGCGAGGCGTCAGAGAGACATGCAAACGACGACCAACGCACAGCTGGGGTTGCTGGATAACCTGATGGCGGCTAAGCCGACCAATG